>OGHO01000909.1_pt1 | contig 32412 bp, 44 predicted proteins | sample 1571421 | NCBI WGS metagenome assembly OGHO01 (sample SAMEA2581937, study PRJEB24529) | metagenome | biome: Human gut stool | place: China | collected 2011
TCAAAAGGAAACCCTTATCGTGGTCTTCTATTTAATTTCTGATGCGTCCGACCTGGCTTCCTAGTTCTTTGCTTTCGCTACTTTGAGAACTCAGGTACAATTCGTCTTCCTGCGAGTGTGGCGAAATTGGTAGACGCGCTAGATTTAGGTTCTAGTGTCTTTGACGTGACGGTTCGAGTCCGTCCACTCGCACCAAGACACATGCACATATCTACACAAGCCCGCACATGCGGGCTTTTTTGTTTTTCCAACTGCACATATCTGCACATATTTACACATGAATAGAGCATAAATAGAGCATGATGTAGAGCATGGAAAGGATAAAATAAAGGCCTAGAAACCTCCTATTTTTCGCCTTCAAAAATGACACAAAACTGTCCGCCCAAGCCTTGGTTAAGCATCGAACAGCAATTGGAGTTAATGCGCTCCCGAGGAATGCACATTACCAGTACGGCGAGAGCATCTTCAATGCTTAAAGAGTTCGGGTATTACCGACTAAGCGGCTATTCCTACGTTTTAAGAGAGGTAGACCCAGAGACAGGCGTCAGACTTAATTCTTTTAAAGGCGGCACATCTTTTGATTATGTTATCGAACTCTATGAGTTTGATAAGATGCTCCGGCTTTTGATCTTAGATGCGTTGGAAAGAATTGAAATTTCGTTCAGAACCTCAATTTCCTACCATCTCGGCCAAACAGATCCGCTCTTCTATAAGAATCCAGATAATTTCAAAACAGAGTTTAGGACAACGCAATACCCTATCTGGTTAAAAAAGCAGCAAGAAAAAATAGAGCAATCGAAAGAGGATTGTATTAGGCACAATACTAAAAAATACGGGGACAACATTCCTGTATGGGTCGTCTGTCAAACATGGGAATTTGGTCAGTTGACTTGGCTTTTAGGTATGTTGAATTACAAAGAAGTCGAATCTATCAGTCAGAACTATGGCTTTTTTGGTTCCAAGTCCTTTTTAACTTGGTTAAAGTGCTTAAAGGAACTGAGAAATATTTGTGCGCATCATTCCCGGCTTTGGAACAGAGTATTTTCTTTCTATCCAAACAAACCAGTTAAAAAAGATGCCCACGCTCCCATAAGTTGGAGCGCAGCTTTCGATGAAAATGAAAAACAGACCCTATTCTTCCGAGTTTGTGGAATCATTCATTTCTTAAAATTTATTGAATCTGAATCGACTTGGGAGGAGAGATTCAAATCAGCCCTGAAAAAGTTTCCGTCCGCGCCAGAACTCGATGTAACACTCGAGTGCATGGGGTTTCCAGAAGATTGGGAGGAGCAAATTGAATGTATAAAAAATAACCTTCCTCGAACACCACAATCAACTGAGTCAATCGGGTTAGAGGAAGGCCTTGGTGTGAATATATTATCAAAAAGATAAGTAAATATCAAATAATTCAGTGCGTGTGTGTCCGTATACGTCCGTATGCGTCCGTATGCGTCTAGCTAGATGAGCGGATATATACATTATTTAATAAGGAAAACTTATGGCCAGCATTGGTAAATTGCCGACGGGAAGCTATCGCGTTCAGTACTACGTTGATGGGAAAAAATGTTCTAAAACCTTTAAAACTCGATCCGAAGCTAAGACCTTTGCTGCACGCATTGAACTCTCCCCGGAAAAGTTCGCCAGTCGGCTGACGTTTGCCGATTGTCTAAAAGAATATCGAGACACTATGACAATTAAAAAGAAAGGTGCCCGGGAAGAATCTATCCGGATAAACAGACTTCTGAAGTATCCGTTTGCTTCCGTTCTTCTCTCTGAGCTGACGGCTGTAGACATTCAATCCTGGGTAGATCAACGAGGATCTGAACCCTCAAAAAATGGCGGGACGGTTTCCCCGGCGACCGTTCGTCGTGAATATTGTCATGTGATAGGCGTTTTAAATTACGCAGTCCGGAAAGGATTTATTCCGAAATCTCCGGCTGTCGGAATTAGGCTGCCTGCAAAACCCGATCACAGAGAACGAGTGGCAACAGAAGAAGAGATTGAACGCCTAAAAGCCGCAACCGGGTGGGACGGCGTTTCTGTTCCGGACAACCTTCTACAGTCTGTCATTTTGGCTTTTGTACTTTCATGCAAGACCGGGATGCGTGCCGGGGAAATTCTAAAACTCGAACATTCCTGGATCGATGGCCGTGTCATCCATTTACCGGCGGAGGCCACTAAGACTTCTACCCGTCGTGATGTCGCTTTAAGTCTGGATGCGGCTCGTTTGATAGAGCTTGCAATCAATGCAAAAAAGACCACATCCCCGAAAATATTTGAGGGATTAACAGATACAAATCGGGATGCGCTCTGGCGAAAAGCGCGAGATAGAGCCGGTTTAGGACCGTTAAGAGACTCTCAAGGCCGTGAAATTCGTGAGGGCTTGAATTTCCACGATGGCCGGGCCACATTCGCTACTTGGGCGGCCTCCCCTGATCCACGAACAGGAGCGCCCCGTTTGGACGTTCTGGCATTGGCCAGACAAACGGGGCATCGTGATTTAAAAATGCTGCAGAAATACTATCGGGCAACGGCAGAAGAAATCGCTATGAGATTAGACGCTGCCGCTCTCGAAGAGCAAGAAAAGTGACTTTTGCCTGCTTTTCATAGTGTTTGTCGATCCATCGTTTAACATCCTCAAAACGCCATCTTTTGTACCCTTTTTCAGTAACGCAGACCGGCGGAGGAAAGGTCGGATCATTAATCACCTGATCCGTGGAGGTGGATCGACCTGAGTTGCCTAACATGTAGGAAATATCCCGTTTGCGAACCAAAACCGGCGGGATATTTGGCCGCTGCAGCAATCGTTCTGCTATTTTGTCGGCCAGGGAATCTAATTCGCTTTCTGTCATTTTGTTTCCTCCCAAACCTGTTTTAGTGCCCGATTCCAAAGCCGATCGACTGCGCCAGTCGAGATTTTTGTATTGAGGATTGTCTCAATTTCAGAAACAAATCGTTCGCATCGATCATTGGCACTGAGAATGATGTCTAAATCGGAAACTTTGAGAATTAGGATTCGATCGTCCATCTCGAAGTCGATCAAATCGTCTGGGCCTAAAACCTGCGGCTCTTCCGGCAAACAGATATGTGTTTGCGTCACTGTTGCCCGGCCGTTTTGGATTTTTACAAGAAACGCAGGCTTCATTTTTCGTCTCCCGTGTGGTCTTTTTTACATTTTTCCAACTGCTGCAGATAACGTTTCAAATTTGTCCGGAGCTCTTCGGCTCTTTCCGGGAATTTGAAACTGCCGTCCTCTGCCAGCCCTTCAGACATCGTTTCAACTTTTTTCATTAGGCCCAGGATCCAATAGGCGTCCCGGACGGAGATTTCGACCGGCACTTCTGATGACCCTTCCTTTGCAGCAACCAGTGCGTTGTGCAGGATCATTATTGATCTCTGCCAGTCGTTGACCTGTTGCTCACCGTTAAAACCGCCTTCGCAATAATCAAAGAAACCATGCCACAGGCATTTTTGGATTCTGCCGGCATCTGTCTCGCTGCAGACAAAAGCAATATTCATTGATCCAGCCCCTTTAGTTCTGTCGGAAATTTTCGGCATTCATGTTTGATTCGGGCGCAGAGTTTTTTGGCTGCCGCCCATTCCTCCTGTTCCTCGCTGAACGGAAGGAGCTCTTTTAACTTCAAAGCGAACTCAAGAGCAGCCAGAACTAGGCCGGCCTCCCGTTCACTTATCAGCATTGTGTATTTCTCGCCTTTTTTCATGGTCTGTTACCGGGCACGTTTATCCAGAAGCTGGAGGCTTTCTGCGATGATTTTTGTCGTGTATCGATTTTGGCCATTTGAATCGACCCATTTTTCAGTTTCAAGCCGGCCCTCGATGTAAACACTTGAGCCCTTGCCGGTGTACTTTTCGACAATTTCAGCCAGCTTGTTCCAGAGCGTAACGGTATGCCACGTCGTCTTTTCAACTCGTTCATTGTCGCGGTTGAAATAGCTGCTTGTTGCGATCGAAATTTCTGCAACCTTAATGCCGGAGTTCGTAATACGGACATCCGGGGCCTGGCCGAGATTGCCAATAAGAATTACTTTGTTAACTGTGGCCATTGTTTTCCTCCCTGATCTCCGAGACGTCTGCAATATCTGGATAAGCTAATTTCATGGATTTCCTACTGGATGCTTTTGTTGCCCGGCTGAATAGATTCAAGAAATTTCTCTTTAAATCCTTCTAGGAAGATGTCTTCGGCAATCAAGATGGCCACTCTCTTATCGGTGAGAATGTCTTCGCCGGAGAACAAGATAGTTTTCCCAACCTCTTCGTCTCCCAGAGTGATTTGAACGCTCCCCCTGTGCTGGGCAGAAAAAACTACCGCGTCCACGCCAAGTTGTTTCTTGAGCTCGGCAATAAGCTCCTTTGTATTCCGAGCAAAGAGCTTCTCTTTACCCTTCCGTTCTTTTCTTTTCATTTTGTTTCCTTCTTAGTTTTTCATTAGCTCGGTTCTGAGCCCAGTCGAATTCCTTCATACATGTGTGGGGTGACAAAGCAACGGCCTTCTTCAAGGTTGGGATAATGACTGCGAAAGCCTCACTGATTGTTTTTAGCTCATCTCCAGTCGCGATGTATCCCGAGGTTTGGCCGCTCTCTTTACGATCCATAATTGCGTTGATCGCGTGTCGGGCATCAATGAGTAACGGCCCGACTTCGTTGAGTTCGCTTTGATCCAGGTGTTTGAACCGTTTGTACAACATTCCTAAAAACCAATTGAGGGTGTCCTCAATCCAGTCCATTTGCCAAAACGTAGCGGTGCCAGCCGGAAGTGTGACTTCCACAAACATGGCAACCCGACGCAGCTTCTCCTCAATGTTGGCCTGTTGTTCCGGCGTCCAGTACGGCCCAACTTTTATCGTTCTCGGCCGATACGGTTTATTCCGTTTCGATTTGGATTTAGGCATCGATGTCCTCGATATCTGTATTTGTAATGCCGGTCTTTCCCGGCTGTCATCCTCCGTTGGATAATTAAAGAGTTCCAATCACTAACCATCCTATGGAGGAGAAAATGGATGAAAAAATAATCAACTTTTCAAATGACCAAGCCTTTCAACTTCTTTGTGCGGCGCTTCAAAGCGGAGCGATTACTCTTCCGTTTGGAAAAGAGCTCCGGTGCAAACTTCTCACGACCCTCAAGGAAGCTCCCATGCATTTGAGCAGACAGGAGATCGTGGACAATGTCGTTCATAGAGAAATCGAACCTTGTGCTCATGCTGATGCCGCCTATCTTTTAACTTTTTACAGAACATTGATCGCAGGCTTGGCAGAATAAGAAGTCTCCTAACTTAATCTTTCTCCCGGTGCCTTCCGACATTTCAAGCGTCTGGAGGCACCAAAGAGTCGTTATTAAAAATCGAATCTGTTCTTCCGGTTTAATAGACGGAGTTATGCTTTTATTAAGCGCTGCTTGCCAAATTTGATTAGCGGCTCGGGGATCAAGTTCAACATCTATTTTTCCCATTTGTTCGTCTAGGTTATAAGGCCAATTGGAGAAACCCAAAAATTCAATGACTTGTTCCCTCGACATGGGAAGTTGGGTTAGCTTGTGAGTTGCCTTTTCATTACTTTTCATGGCTACTCCTCCGGCAGTCCTGCGAGTTTTCGGGACAAAATCATGACGCAGTCCGTGAACAATTCCCGGACACTCGGATGTGCGGTTGGATTTGATGCGACGCAGGCGCCGAGCAGGGCAATCAGCTCGATCACGTGCTCTTTGACCAAACGATGATCTCCGTCCAAAAGGACGTTCAGAAGATTTTGGGTTCTGTCGAAAAGACGGCCGAAGGATTCACCGCTCCAGGCAAGCAGCTGACTCGCACTGTTGTTGACGGTGATGGCGTCGACGTTTGAAAAGAAGATCCAAACGGGAAGAGAATTTTCAGTGTTTAACATAACGCACCTCTTTTAGATGCGTTAAGTTTATTTAACTATTTTTTAACAGTCAAGTTTACAAAACTTTTTAAGCTGAGATTTTGTTAATCAATTTCTCAGCAAGTTCTTTTGATTCTGTATCTAGTTTACGGATAGTTCCTAGAATGTTTTGTTCTTGTGGAGTCAATTTTGTTTCTGGTCCACCGGTTCCAAAAACTAACCAATAAGGATCAACCTCCAAAATCTTGGCAGCATTTAGAGCGTTTGTAGCTGCTAAGTCTTTTGTTGTTGAGGAAAGCCACAAAGAAACCGAAGTTTTGCTGACACCTAACTTCCTCGCTAGTTCAGCCGCCGACATCCCTCTTAAATCAAGCGCGTATTTAAGTCTTTCCGATATTGAGTTCATTAGATAAGGCTAACGGAGGAGTGATAAAGATTGCCTAACTCAAACTTGACAAAAATAGTTAGGTAAACTTAACCTATCATTTATGGATAAAAAAACAGCTTCTTCAATTTTTGGTTCTGACGCCTGCATGGCTAGGGCACTTGAGCTCAGTAAAGCAGCCATTTCGTTATGGCCAGAACAACTCGATCTTTCTCGGCAAGATCGAGTAATTGGAGCCGCTATTCGCCTGAACAAAATAACGCCGGAACAAGCCAAGGAGCTTTGCAATGAGAGACAAGGGAACGAACGAAGTTAGAGCGCTGTTAACTGATCTGTCGATGTCGGTTATCCGCCAAATCGTTGCAGATGATCCGGACCGTTCCCAGAACTCTGTTGTTCGCGACGTGATGGATGCTTGGGCTAAGAAAAAAGTCATGAGAGACCTCCGTAAACGTGATGCTCTCAATTTACGCATTCTGGATTACGAACACCACGGCGTCGATACGGCGTCGTTACGGCAGGAAACCGCCAAATAAACGATCCCCGGAAATTTTGCCGAAACATGCCGTGACAACGCCGTTGACGACGGCACCCAAGAGGAACAGAAAATGAAACGTGACCGATTTGGTCGCCAGAAGAGGAAAAGACAGATGACAGAAGATGAAAGACTCAGGGCGACTGACAGATTTGAAAAAGAGCTCCGGCGGATGGATGCAGAGCGCCTTCGGAAATTCGACCTTCGCAAGATCGATTGGGCTTTCGTTGTTCTGGTGGCGATGGCCGGGTTCTGTGCGTTTTATTTCCTGCGATAACAGGAGAAGAGTATGAAAGACCGATTTCTCGAATTACTGTCCCTTGTTTATATATTCCTCGTGATGGGTGTGATGTGCACCGTTTTTGTCGTACTGATCGCAACACCTGTAGCTTTTTTCATTTGGGTTGTCTATCTGATTTTGAAGGCTTTGGGAGTTTTGGCATGAAGAGCCTTCGAATAAAGACCTCATAGTTTCCGAGGCGCACCGAGTGTTGCAACACTTGCCTTCGAGACCCGGGCCCCGGGTGCGCCTCAACTTTTCGGGGTCTCAAAGGGTCAAAAAATGGCACGTACTTTAAAAGAAATTGAGGAGCAAATGGCCTCGGTAGGGATTTACATTCCGCCCGGCTTTGAGCTCTACGCAAATCGCGACAATTGGAAAAGGTTTAAACCCCGCGACTCTCGATTCAAACGAGGCAAAGAGGCCTGGTTTGCAATTTGGGAGCACAGCCTTTCGTCCGGAAAAAAATATCTGTTTGGTGTTTTTGGTATCGGATCAGAAAGCTATCGCATCGAAAATAAACGCACTGGATGGACGGCCGAAGAAAAGACCGAAATCGATAACCGCCAAGCTGAAGATCAACGGGTCATTGATGAAGCCATCCGGAAAAAACGTGAACAGGCAACTCAGCGTGCAGCCTCGATGTGGAACAGTGTTGCAACTCAACACTCGGTTGCTGCAGATCATCCTTACGTCCAAAAGAAGAAAATCAAACCCGCAGGAGCTCGCCAGTTAGGCGGCAGCATCCTAATTCCGTTAAATAAATTTACGGATTCCGGTATCTCCTTGGTAGGACTGCAGACCATTGCCGAAGCTGAAGAAGATGACGGCTCTAAGTCCATCTCTAAGAAGTTTCTTTACGGAAGCGAAACAAAAGGGAGTTGGGCTCTAATCGGACAAATTACAGAAAAGACCGAGATTGTCTATCTTTGCGAAGGATGGGCAACCGGCTGTTCTGTTTATGAAGCGATCAAGTTGCCGGTAGTAGTCGCATTTTCTGCCGGCAATCTGGAGCCGGTACTGGCCGAATTTAAGAAGAAATATCCGGACATATTTTTTATTATTGCTGCAGACAATGATTGTCATTATGCAGATCGCCTCCAGGCGGACGTCAAATCCCGTCTGAATTACGAACTAAGGATTTTTGCCCAAAGATCGTCCTCCCGGATTCAATATGTTGATACTCCTGAAGGTCAGGTGTCCATTGAGGCATATTGGGGAGAAAAAGACGGCGAGACTTGCGTTTACTATGCTGAAAAGCATCCCGGACAAAAACAATTCGGACGTCGAACTCTTTTAAATATTGGAGTCGCTAAAGCAAAGGCCGCCGCTCGCCAAACGGCAGCCAAAGTTATCTGTCCGAAATTCGCAGAACCAAAAAACGGAGGTACAGATTTCAATGATCTGGCAGCCGAGGAAGGTATCGAGGTAGTTCGGAACCAACTCGACAGCACGAAAGCCGCCTTCATTGAATTTGATAAAGGTTCCAAAAAGTCATCTCCGGAAAACAAATCGAAGAATGTCTCCGATCTGGAAAAAGAAAAGGAAAAGATCAAAAAAATAATAAACGAGCTTGGGGAACGATTTGTTCACGTTTATCCGGATGATGTTTGCTGGGATCTGCAGGAAAAATTACTTGTCAAGATCGGAGTATTGAAGTCCTGTTACGACTCCAAGCTGGTTACCGGATATTTGAACAATTCATTTGGAAACTTGAAAAGGGTTCGTAAGGATCAGCTTGTATTCCGTCCCGGCGGAAATGTTCCGGATGGCTGCATAAACATTTTCACCGGCTGGCAGACAAACCCCGATCCGAATGCTCAGTGCGATTTGATCCTCGCCCATTTGTTCAATATTTGCGGTGAGGATGAGAATGTTTTCGACTGGGTGTTGAAGTGGTTGGCCTATCCGATACAAAACCCGGGTGCCAAGATGCATACGGCATTAGTCGTATTTGGAGAACGAGAAGGCACAGGCAAAGGAATGTTTTTTGACGTAATGGAACGAATTTACGGTCGGCAATATTCCCGACACGTCGATCAGCAGCTGATGACCTCAAGATTCAACGCCTGGCTGTCGCAGAAACTTTTCATTGTGGCCGACGAAGTTATTACGAGTAAAGAGCGTAAGGAGCTAAAAGGAAAGCTCAAAAATCTCATTACGAGCCCCGTTCACCAGCTCGAAGAGAAAAATCAGCCTGTCCGGGAAGAGGATAACTTTACGAATTTCGTTTTTCTTTCAAACGAGATGCCGCCGCTGGCCTTGGATTGGTTTGACCGCCGCTACATGGTCATTGAATACAATGCCGATCATCCGCAGAAATACTTCAAAGACCTCAGTGACGAGATTGAAAATGGCGGAGTGGCAGCTTTCTGCCATTACCTACTGAAGTACAACTTGGAAGGCTTCGGCCCGTCGACTCGGCCTATCGAGACAGAGGCGTCCAGAAATCTAAGGATGGTCGGAACGGATTCCGCAAGGCGATTCATTATGGATTGGCTGGATGGAGAAACTCCGTTTCCTGTTGGGCCGGCCCCGTCTCAGGATTTATTCAGAGCCTATCAGCTTTGGGCGCCTGCAGCAGGTGAACGATCCGTAATGAATGCAAAGATGTTCGGCATTCGAGCAAGTTCAATATTGCCGAAAATGGAGAAGCTCCGGGCACAGATTTTCAAAGAGGAATTTAATCCTGAGATAGCAGGAGCAGCCAGAGAATATCTGGAGCGAAGGGTCACGGTATACTTTCCCGGAGTTGATCCTGTCGAGTTATCTTGCAATCCTCCCGCGAAGGACATTCTCAGTCCTAAGCTCCGAGAATTTCAAGAGGCAGTTTATTCAGCGAACCGGAGGTTCAGGAATTATGGCCATATTTAGCCTCCTCCCCCGCACCCCCTCTTCGTTGAGCGCTTTCGCGCGCCGAAAAATCGGGAAAACGGCCTCTGGATACCAACGCGGATACCATTTGGATACCATTCTGGATACCGTCCGGAATGAGTTTTTTGACGTAAATTCAAATGGTTACTCCGACTTGGATACCATGGATACCATCTTTTCAACTCTTAACGTGCGTGCGCGCGCGTATGTATTAGATACGGATAAAGAGAGCACTAAAGAAAAAGCTCTCACGCACGTATTAAATACAAAAAATGGTATCCATGGTATCCAATATATAAATAATCTAATAAAAACAAAAAGATATAAAAATTTAATGGTATCCAAAATCATATCCAAATGGTATCCAAACCATATCCATGAATTTTTTCTTTTAGAGGACGAAAAATTGGCCAGAATCCCGAGAATTAAACACATCCTTATTAAATGGATGAACTGGCGGAATAGAAACCGCATAAAAATGCATTGCCTTCTGGCCTTAGGAAACGATGTCGTTAATTCCTCCAGGACGCCGCAGGATTTAATTAACGCAGCCGGCGTTGATTTCTACATGATGCGGGTCGACAAAATTATCAGCAGATTGCCGGACGAAGAAAGATCGGCTGTTTTTGCCGTCTATGGCGGGAAGGTCCGGATCGGTATGGCAAGAGCGGCCATTCGATTATCGGTTCATAGGGATACTCTTTTTAATCGACTTTGCATGGCAGACAGGGACATTGCCGAGGCTTTAGATGAGATTGCTAACAACGCCGAAAACACTAAGGGAAAATACCGATCCGACATTTTTGACGAAAAAGTGCTATATTTTCGTAAAATTCGGCGAAAAGAGCGCAAAACGCCTTTGTAGCGCTTTTATTTTTCTCCTTGCATCCTCCCCATATCCTCTCTAAAAATCAACGCACACAAGCGATTTTGAGCGGGAATAAAAGCCATCTTTCAGTAGTTCTTTAACGGATCGAAACCAGGAGCAAAATATGATTCAGATACCGCACGATTTCTTAATAAACTCTGTTTTCTTTGTCTTGATACTAATCGGTCTCGTTGCATTGGTCTCTATCTTTTGGAAGCTCCAAGATCTCAAGGATGAGTTTGAAGCTTTAAAGATCTTAGTAAAACACCTAGAAGATAACGACAATGAATGTAGAAAAAAAATAGGGTTGCCTCCCTCAAGTCCTCACTTCTGGATCTAAAGATGGATATTGGAGATTGGTTTGGATTGTGGATGTTTGCATTGCTCTTTTTATGGCCATTGATCGACGATTGAGGAAAAAAGATGGAAGGAACTTATAAATTTTCGCCTAGTAAAAGCACTAAACAAGTCGGAGCGACGGTCGTTGATCTTCAGTCGGTCTACTTTTCTTTCACAACTGCCACTTTATGGCTTGAGGGCAATGGCCTTCCTATCGATCTTGGGTTTTGCGTCAGATTCATGAATGAGAACAAGGAAAGAATAGGAACGGCGGAATTTTGCCCGACCTTAAAAGAAAGAACTTTTCAAGGAAAAACTGTTAGAGGATATTCATTAAAAAAGCTAGGGCCTCCTGATATGGAATCTTTTCTACCAACAATTTCGTTAACGACTCTTGCAATACCGTTGATGGAACTGACTTGAGTTTATTTCGGAGAGAATTTCGCTCTTCTTCCGGAAGGTTTGATTGTTCAACGAAATAATCGATGATAAGTTTTGCAGAGTTGATTTCAAGTTTTACTGTTTGGCAATTTAAAACAGAGCTCAATCCCTCATCCCCTAATAGAAAATCTATTCCCTTTGCAGTAAGGGTTAAACGTTTATCGCGGAGGAGGTAGCAGGCAGCCGATTTCTTCGTTCCCTCGATGGATTGGCCCAGTGCTTTAGCAAGAGCATCCTGGTTTTCAACTGAACCCGATGTAATCTCCACACAAGGGTGGATCAAACCCTGCATTTGCAAGTAAAGAATATTTCCTATGGCGCGGTTTTCGTCTTCTTGGATCATTTCTGAGATTCTTCTTGAGACAGCTTCGCTTCTCCAGGGATAGTGTTCAAATAAGAGGTTAAGAATTTCTCTCTGTTGTTCTCTATCTACGTTCATTTTGATTTCCTTTTCTTTGCTAAAACAAGGAAGATCATAAATGAGCAAAGGCTTTCCCGGCTGTGCCGTAACAACCGGGCCATATTTAATAAATCAAAGCGTCCTCTGGGGCGCTTTTTTCATGGGAAAAACATGGACACTCACGAACAAAAGCTCCAGATCGTTTACCGGAAGGTTGAGGATCTGATCCCGTATGAGAAAAACTCCCGAACCCACAGCGAAGAGCAAATTGAAAAAGTCGTCGCCTCGATTAAGGAGTTTGGTTGGACAAATCCGATCTTGATTGATGAGGATCAAGGCATCATCGCGGGCCACGGTCGCCTCGAGGCCGCAAAACGCCTCGGAATGAAGGAAGTGCCCGTCCTCGTTTTGACGGGGCTAACTGAGGCCCAAAAACGCGCCTACATTATTGCCGACAACAAATTGGCCTTAGAAGCTGGTTGGGACGAAGACCTGCTCCGGGAAGAACTCGACTGGTTAACGCAGCACGACTACTCGACTGAAGTTACGGGATTCGATTTCGAAGATCTTCAGTCGTTGCTTTCAGTAAATCTGGAAACGGCTGCCGAGGAATCGGAGACAATAGAAGAACCGGAAGATGAGGCTGATACACAGCAGAATGTTCCGGAGATTCAGGACGCGGAAATTATTCCTACGCCGCCGGCCCCGAAGTCGCGTCCGAAAGATTTGTGGATTTTGGGCACGCATCGGCTCATGTGCGGGGATTCAACCAATGAGGCCGATGTGGCTAGATTAATGGGGGGGGGAGAGCAAATCTCTATCTGACTGATCCTCCCTATAACGTGGCTTACAAGGGTAAGACCAAAGACGCTCTCACGATCAAAAACGACAAACAGGATGATGCAGCCTTTAAGGAATTTTTGGTTAGAGCGTTTAAGGCGGCTGATTTAGTTTTAATGCCGGGAGGCGTTTTCTACATTTGGCACGCCGATTCTGAGGGCCTCAATTTCCGTTCTTCATGCAAGGACGTTGGCTGGCCTATCCGGGAATGTCTCATTTGGTCTAAGAACACAATGGTCTTAGGTCGCCAGGATTACCAGTGGAAGCATGAGCCCTGTCTTTACGGCTGGAAGGACGGCGCAGCACACGCCTGGTATTCCGACCGCTCGCAGACAACAATCCTCCAGTTCGATAAGCCGACGCGTAACGCAGCGCACCCGACAATGAAGCCTGTTGCGTTGTTTGCCTACCTGATTCAAAACAGTTCGAAGGAAGGCGACATCGTTCTGGATTCGTTCGGAGGCTCCGGAACAACAATCATTGCCTGCGAGGGTTTGATGCGTCAGGCACGTGTCATGGAGCTCGACCCTGCTTACTGCGACGTGATCATCAGGCGCTGGCAGGACACGACTGGACTGAAGGCCGTGCGCGAGGACGGCGTGCTCTTTGATGACATTGAGCATCCTCAACCCCAATAGGTACTTCCTAGACCTCGTAAGCCGCGCTGGCGAAACGCCCGCTTTCCCTCTATTGGTGAAAATTTTTAGGGGGTTGTAACGTAACTATTAGGAGTTTTTATGCCGACTCAACAGCAGATTGCAGAGCATCTGGGCTTGAGTCAGCAGGCAGTTTCCAAGCAACTGGCGAAAATGGGAATCGACTGGCGAAACATGTCGATCGACGAAATTCGTCTCGCGTATTTAGACCGGCTCCGGAAATCTGCAGCTGGCCAAGATGACGAATACATGCGGGTCAAACTCACCCGGGAACGAATCGAAACGGAGCGGGCCTTGATCGCTCTCAAAAAAGAAAAGCGTGAGCTGGTCGACGTGGCCGAGCTCGTGCCCGTTTTAAAAACTGTCTTTTCTGGATTCAAAGAACGGCTAATGGGCCTCCCGGCATTTATCCGGAGCGACGTGTACGTTGCCACCGGAAAGGAAGTCGATGAGCTTGCCTACACACAAAAGTGCGAAGACGTTCTAAAGGACTGCTATGAATTCCTCTCTAGCTATAGCAAATCTGTTGAAAATTCTCGGTGAGGAGGTTCGGCCCCCGATCCGAATTTCAACAACGGCCTGGGCGGAAACCTACCGTTTTTTAAGTCCGAAATCAACGGCTCTGCCGGGTAAGTACGTTGCGGAGACGACTCCGTGGGTTCGCGGAATCCACGAGGCTTTGGATGATCCGAGGATTTACAAGGTGGTCGCGCAAAAATCTGCGCAGGTGGCGTGGACGGATGGCGTGCTTTTGAACTACATAGGGCATCGAATACACCTGGAGCCCTGCCCGATCATCATCATGTTTGATAAAGAAGGGTCGGCAAAAAAGTTCAACGAGGAAAAGTTCACGCCGATGGTTGAAGTCACTCCGGCCTTGGCAGCTTTGATCCCCGTCATGTCAAAACGTGACCGGGACAATAAATGGGGCTTCAAGGGTTTCCCGGGCGGATTCTTGAAATTCGTGAGCTCCAATTCTCCGTCCGAAGTGAAATCGACGCCGGCCCCAGTCGTTTGCGTCGAGGAGCCTGACGACTGTAATTCGGACGTCAAGCAGCAAGGCGATACGATCAAGTTGCTCGAAGAAAGAACGAAGTCCTTTCCCCGCAGAAAAATTATCTTTGGCGGAACGCCAACCGTTTCCGGGATTTCGAAGGTCGAGGCCGCCTATCGCGAAAGCGATAAAAGAAATTTTTTTGTTAAATGTCCGCACTGCGCGGAGTGGCAGACGCTGTCGTGGGAGAACGTCTCCTGGCAGCATGAGGAAGGCCGGAACCATGAAATCTTCGGCGATGCTCTGCCGGAAACTGCGGTCTATAACTGCCCGCACTGCGGCGCCCAGTGGTCGAACGAGTTAAAAAACCGAGCGGTCAAAAACGGTGAATGGCGTGCGACGGCAGCTTTCACTGGCATTGCCGGCTTTTACATTAACGAGATTTACAGCCCGTTTCCCGGATCGAGCTTGGCCGAAATCGCGAAAAAGTATTTGAGCGCTAAAGCGAAACTCGACGCCGGCGACGACAGCTTTATGAAGAGCTTCGTCAACAACCAACTCGGCCTTCCCTACGAGTTCGCCAGTGATCTTCCGGACACTGCAGACCTGGCGGCTCGCGCCGAGGATTATCCGGAGAAGACAATACCGGTCAACGGCGTTGTTCTTACGGCTGGCATCGACGTCCAGCACGACCGACTGGCCGTCATTATTCGCGCCTGGGGCGTCGGCGAAGAGTCTTGGTTGGTTTGGTGGGGCGAAATTTACGGTCAGACAATGGTGCCTGAGGCTGGTGCCTGGAAAGATTTGGATGCCCTGCTCCTTTCAGAGTTCCCGACTCCGAACGGCAGCAAATTAAAAGTCCGGGCAGCTTCCATTGACTCGTCCGACGGTCAAACCTCGGATGCTGTTTACACATTTGTCCGGAAAAGAAAACGCCGCGGCCTGATGGCGATCAAAGGATCTTCGGTCAACGATGATTCGAAGGAAATCTTCTCGACTCCGAGGGCTTCCGTTGATTTGAATTACAAACAGAAGGCTTCGAAGTTCGGCCTTCGTCCGTTCATTGTCGGAACCTCCCGAGCGAAAGATTTAATTCTGGGCGTGGACGCTAATGCCGGCCGCATCAAGCTCCAGGGCAAAGGCCCGGGTCGCATGCATTGGTACAAAGAGGTCCGTCCGGACTACTTTGAACAGCTGGTGAGCGAAGTCAAGGCCCCGGCCAGAAATTCCCGGAAACGTGTCTGGCAGAAAAAGAGCTCGGTTCGAAACGAGGCGCTGGACTGCGAGGTTTACGCGTTGCATGCAGCGCGCAGTTTGAAACTGCACATGTGGACCCCGGCCCGATGGCTCCTCGAATTTCAGCAGCAGGCTCAGGAATCTCTCTCGTTTGAGGCGGAAACCGAGCCGACACAGCCGGTTGAACAGCAGCCGGAACCTCAGCCGATCCCGGAAGAAAAACCCAAACCTAAGCGTAAGCAACAAATGTTTGACGGCTATGAGGAGCCGCCACCCTTTTTTGGAGACAGTGAATGGTAAACATCATCGCGGGAGATTCGCATACGTGGCGTCTGCTTCCTGTTCGATATTTGAATCCGAAAGATATCCCGAAGGACGCGAAGTGGTCGGCGTTTTTTAATCCTGCCGAAGGAAAGGATCAGGCTGACCTTCTGGTTGAAAGATCCGGAGAATTTGTCGTGATCATCCTGCAGCCGGAGGTATCCAAAAATCTATCTGGAAAGTCGGGAGATGTGTTGCTTCAGGTGTCTGGAAAAAATCTCCGGAAAACCTTCCTTGTAGAAGACGTTTCCATCGTTTCGCTGGAAAACAGCCGCCCCGCTTCCTTTAAGTCTCGGGCTCGCCAGTGCCTGGAGGCAGCTCAGCGCGCATTGGAAACCTATACCGGCACCAACGGCCACGTCAAAAGTTACACCATCGGCTCCCGTTCCATGACGTTCAACTCCCCTCAGGAGCTGTTTGACCTCATCGAATATTGGAAAAAACAGGTTTTCCTTGAGGAATGCCGAGCCCGAGGCGTTGATCCTCATACGTTATTGGTTGAATTCAGATGAGTAAATCAAAGAAAAAAATCAAGAAAAAGGAGCTTCGGTCATTTGAGTCCGCAAAAACCGGGCGCCTAACGGCTGACTGGCTCAATGCCGGGGATACGACTCAGGATACCGAGTTGCGAGGTGATCTTAGGACGCTTCGAGCCCGCAGCCGCCAAATGATTCGGGACAATCCGCACGCGTTAAACCTGCGGCGAATGATCCAGAACAATGTGGTCGGCCAGGGCATTGGGATTCAATGCCAGGTTCAAACGAGAGATGGGAAACCCGATCAAAAGGTTAATGACGAGATCGAACAGGCATGGTACGAATGGTGCGAGGCAGACAATTGTCACGCAGCCGGACGCTTAAACCTGACTGAAATGCTGAGGTTAATCATCGGGTCGGTTTTCCAAGACGGTGAAATTCTGGTCCGGAAAATTCACGAAGGGTTTGGCCGCTCCGACGTGCCGTTCTGTCTGGAGGTCATCGAGTCGGACCTCCTGGTTGATAACGAATGCACCCTGGCACCGAGCAAGCGCGGCAATACAGTTCGGTTGGGTGTCGAGGTCAATCAGTGGATGCGTCCGCAGGCGTATTGGTTTTGGCCTAACCATCCTGGTGACATAAACGTTTCTGCCTACACGCAGAACCAACTGCTCTGCATTCCGGCCGTTGACATCGTCCATTTGTATTTGGTTGAGCGCTGGCCTCAAACCCGAGGCACGCCCTGGCTGCATTCTGTCCTGAAAAAACTTAAGGACATGGGCGGCTATGTCAATTCCGAAATCGTGGCAGCAAGAGCGGCAGCAAATATTGTCGGCTTTGTGCAGCGCGAGATTGTCGACGATGGTGATCTGGAAAATGACGGGAAACCGATCCCGAAATATCTCCGCAGCGAGCCCGGTATGTTCCAGCGCCTGCTCCCAGGAGAAAAATTCGAGGGATTCACGCCGTCCCGACCCAACTCAAACATCGATGCTTTTATGCGTTACATGCTGAGAGAAGTTGCTGCTGGCGTCGGAGTTTCCTACGAAACATTGTCCCGCGATTATTCGCAGAGCAACTATTCCAGCTCCCGTCTCGCGTTGCTCGATGATCGAGATCAATGGCGAGTGCTGCAGACCTGGCTGATTGAAAAATTCCTAAAGCCTATTTTCTGCGACTGGCTTGATCACGCCGTTTTGTCCGGACGTCTGAATCTGCCCGGATATTTCGAAAACAAGGAACGTTATCAAACAGTCAGATTCAAACCTCGCGGTTGGTCGTGGGTTGATCCGGCAAAAGAAGTTACCGCGTATATCAAGGCTCGGAACGCCGGCTTTATGTCTGATAGCGACGTCGTTGCCGCAATGGGCAACGGCCAAGATTATGAAGACATTTGCAAACAGAGGGCTAAGGACAAGGCAACCGCCGAAATCTATGGGGTTGAAACAAAGGCAACGGTTTTAAAACAAGCAAAGGAGAGTACGGAGGATAAAAGTGACGAAAAAGAGGACTGAATTGACCGCAGACCAACTTCGCGGTCAGGTGCGTTCTGCAGTATTTGAACGTTCGGACGATCAGGATTCGAGTGTGATCAGATTCCCGGTTGCATCCGATACGCCGATTCAACGGTGGTATGGGAAAGAAATCCTGAGTCACAAAAAAGGCGCGATGGTTATGGGGGAGCGACAAAAAACGCTTCCCCTTCTTTTTAACCATAACCGAGACAAGCTCTTAGGCGTTGTGGAAAAACTCGATCAGGACGAACATAGGACCTACGCAACGGTCCGTTTTTCGTCGTCCGAGGAAGGCCAAAAGGCCAAAGCGATGGTTGATGAACGAGTTCTTGTCAACTGCTCGTTTCAATACGAAATCCTTGACTACGACATGGTCCGTGGAGAAGACCCCGATGACGATCAGCTAATCGCGACGTCCTGGGAGATCTATGAGGTATCGCTTGTAACCATTCCCGCCGATTCGAACGTCGGCGTCTACAGAGATTTAGAAACTAACCAAAAGGAAATCAAAATGGCACTTAGAGGTCAAGAAAATTCTGAAAACAAAGTCAATGACTCCGACCAGCAGGTCAGAGAAAACGTTCGCGAGGCCGCGATCGAAGAGGCTCGTCGCGTGGAGGCAGAACGTGAACAGGTTCGCAAGTCCGAACGCCAGCGCATTGAGAATATTTATTCTCTCTGCCGCCAGTTCAACATTGAGGACTCCGAGCGCGAAAACATGATCCGCTCTAATGAATCCATCGATACCATTCGCTCTCACGTTTTAGATCTTCTCAGCAAACGTTCCGCGGCTCCGGTAGGTTCTTCTTCCAGAGGTATTTCCGAAGATATCGGTCTGACAGCTGCAGAAAGAAGCAATTTCAACCTGGTTCGTGCGTTGAATGCAGCGCTGACTGGTGATTGGAGTAAGGCTGGATTTGAACGCGAAGTTTCTCAGACGCTTGCAAAACGCAGCGGTCGCGAAACAACCGGATTTTTCATGCCTAGCGACGTCACAATGCAGCGCGATACCACGCCCGGATATATGGTCGGTCAGGCCACTCAGGGTGGCAACCTCGTTGCGACAGATCTTCGAACCGGATCTTTCATTGATCTTCTCCGAGCCAAGGGAATGGTTACCCGTATGGGCGCGACCGTTATTTCCGGTCTGGTCGGAAACGTCGAAATTCCTAGACAAACCGGAGCATCGACTACATATTGGCTGGCTGAAAAGGGAGACCCAACAGAAAGTAACGCTACGTTTGACAAGGTTTCTTTGAAACCCAAGACAATCGGTGCGCTGTCCTCCGTTTCCAGAAATCTCCTGCTCCAGTCCAGCATGAATGTCGAAGCATTTGTTCGAAACGAGCTGGCTGTTTCTTTGGCCCTTGGCATTGATCTGGCTGCGCTCTGCGGAACAGGTACGAACAATCAACCCACGGGTATTGCAAACGTCTCCGGAATCTGCACGGTTGAAGGCGGCACAAACGGCGGCTCTTTGACCTTCGATAAATTGATTGATATGGAAACACAGGTTGCAACCGCCAACGCCGACGTCACAAATATGTATTACTTGTGTAACGCTGCCACCATCGGTTTCTTGAAGAAGATCAAAAACACGACCGGCGATTACATCTGGAAGCCGATCACTGAGGCTGTCCGCAATGGTTTCCCGGGTGAGGTCAACGGTTATGCGGTTGGTCGTTCTAACCAGGTTCGAAGCGGTCTTGAAAAGGGCACATCTAAAAATTGCCACGAAATTTATTTCGGCAATTGGGCCGATCTCCTCATTGGTGAATGGGGCTTCCTTGAAATTGATGTTAACCGTTACGGCAACGCTTGGAAGTCTGGCGGCGTTGAAATCCGCGCACTGCAGACGATCGATATTGCAGTCCGCCATCCGAAGAGCTTCTGCCTCTTCTCTGACGCTCTGCTGAGCTGATCCTTCAGGGGCTTCGGCCCCTTTTTCTTTGGAGAAACACTATGAAATGCATTGTCCGACCGCAGTTTTATTTACACCACGAAGGAAAAGTTTTTTGTCCGGGAGAAATTGTCGAGTGGCCGAAGGATCAGCCGCTGCCTGCTCCGTTGCAAAGGTATGTAAAACCGAAGAATAACTCCGAGGCAGCCCCCGAACCGACTCAGGCAACTGAGACACCTGAGACCGATGTAACAGAAGAACTTCCTTTGCAGCCGGAGCCGGAAAATGATGAATGATTACGACGCAATGTTTCATGCCGACATTGACAGTACATTTTTGAGAGACTTCGGCAAGCAGCACCGAATTGGCTCTCGAATCGTCCGTTGCGTCATCGATACGAACGTTGGAACGCCGAATCCCGGCCTGATGTCAGAGCCGTATTACGGCCTCAGCACTAACCAGCTAAGAATTTTCGTCAAGAAAGGCGATATTCCAACGCCCGAGGTTAACCAAAACTTGTCTGTTGACGGCTCTTTTCACCGGGTTGCCGCTATCTCCGATGAGGTCGGGATGCTCGTTATCACGTGCGAGGAAAACAATGAATGAGCCGAAATTCGTTCGAAAACGCTAAACGGCGTTTGAATGGTTTGCCCGGAGCTTTGCAACGTGCCTGCTTTGCTGCAATGGGCAGAACGCTGTCTCACAGCAAAACAGTACTCAGTAGGGAAATTCGGAGCGAATACAGCATCAAGGCAAAAACGGCCTGTCGTGCCATCTCTGCAAAAAGGGTCAAAGGGTCGGGCTCAACGTCTGCCGAAATTAGGGTCCGAGGCCCGAACTTGTTTGCCAGTGAATTTGCCATGAGGCCCCGGACGGACACGACCGGCGCGAAACGCCGAGAGGTTCGTTTGGGAATCAGGAAAACAGGCCTTAAAAGCGTGGATCGCGGATTTGTTAGAAAAAAGGTATTGCTGCAGAGAACGACTTCCTCTTCTTACCCGTTGGAGCCGGTGTTTGGCCCGTCTGTCGCTGGTATGGCTGCCAATGAAGAAGTCGTTAAAACATTGGAATCGGCCGTTGCCGAAACCTTTGAACGCCGCCTGGATCATGAAGTCAAGCGAATTCTGTCAAAAGGAACAAAATGACATTAGATTTGTGTGATGCTCTCCGAGAGCATTTAGAAACGTCTCTAAAAAATATCAAATTGCCGACCCGAGGCGCTGATCTGGAAAAGGACGGGCCGGCCAGGAATTTGAAAATTATCGACGGATACCTGCCGACAAAAGAGGAGGATTCAGAAGATCCCTATCCTTTTGTTTTAGTCCGGGCAAATTCGGCGCAGCTTTCTCCACAGCGTTCGCAAACTGAAGTGTCGATTGTGGTTGGCACTTATGGGAAGGATTCTGTGGGCTATCGAGACGCGGTCAACGTTCTGGACGCTGTTGTAAATGCGATCGTCGAATTTACCCAGCTTCCTCTGAAACAAAAATTCCATCTGGTCCCGGAGCTGGATTGGCAGATTATCAAAGATCAGCCGTGGCCGTATTGGCAGCTGGAATTGAAAACGCTCTGGGGTTCTGATTTCCCGATGTGCGTCCCAGCTGGTCTGCCGAACATCACAAGCGGATCTGCGTTCTCTGCCTACGGCAATTCCCTTCAAAGGGCACTTTATGGATAAAACTCGAATTTACATAGGACCTCGCCTGTCCGGACTGAATCGATTCACGGTCTTTCAGGGCGGAACCTTGCCTTCGTTGGTAAAAGAAATCATCGAAAAGAGGCCTGCAGTCGCGGGCCTCATTGTTTATGTGGACGATTTGGCCCAGGCGCGAGTTGATTTGGCCAAAAAAGGACATCCGTTGAACCTGTTTTTTAATTCTGTAAGGAGCAAATAAATGGCTTATATGCATCGTGTGCATAGCTCAGAAATTCAGACCGGTCTGATTCCGGTCGTTTCTGTCCCTAGCGCTATTCCGTTTATCGTCGGAACCGCGCCGGTCAATATGGCTGATGGAACCTGCAATAAGGTGAAGTATGTTCAAAATTATGCTGAAGCGGTCAAGGAGTTCGGATTTGTTCCTCCTAAGACGGATGCATCCTCCGGACTGAAAAAATATGAATATTCAATTTCTGAATTCATTTATTCCCAGTTCCAGCTGTTTGGCGTTGGCCCGGCCCTGATCGTTAACGTTCTCGATCCTGCAACCCATAAATCTACTGCGACGACAACCAAAGTCACTCTGGATACTAAAAACGCCAGCGCCACCGTCCCGGAAACCGGAATTATCCTGAGCTCAATCACCCTCAGCTCTTCTTCCGGATCTTTGACAGCAGGGACCGATTTCTTAACGGCTTTCAACGATAACGGCGAGCTGGTGATCACGTCCCTGAAAGATCAGGACGGCGACTTTATTTGCCCGACAGGAACCGAGCTAACGTTTGCTGCAGAAAAATGCGACCCCTCTAAGGTCACAACAAACGACATTATTGGCGGTGTTTCTACCGGCAGTGACGGTCTCGAAGTCAAGAAAGGCCTCGAGCTTGTTGAGGATGTCTTCCCGTTATTCGGTGTTGTCCCAGGCTTTATCTTGGCCCCGGGATTTTCTGACAATTCGACGGTCGCCACAATTATGGCTGCCAAAGCTGTCAGCATTAACGAAGTTTTCCGGGCAATTTGCCTCTGCGACATTCCGACCGGCACGGTAAAGAACTACTCTGCGGCTCCGAGCTGGAAAAATACGAATAACATCGTTGATCCGGCACAGGTCCTTTGCTGGCCGATGCTGCAGCAGGACGGAGTGGTCTATCACATCTCCACCCAGCTGGCTGCATTGATGGCTAAGGTTGACGGCGACAACGGCGGAGTCCCTTACGAATCCCCGTCCAATAAAGTTCTAAGCACAACCGGAATGGTTCTGGCCGGAGGAACCGAGGTCCCGTTAACGCTGCCGAACGCAGAATATTTGAACAGCCAGGGCATCGTGACCGGCCTTAATTTTATTGGCGGTCTTCGTGCATTCGGAAATAGAACTGCCTGCTATCCGGCAAACACCGATCCCAAGGACGCGTTCATTCCGATTCGCAGAATGATGTGTTGGATTTCCAACACTATTGTTCAGACATGCTGGCAGCGTTTGGATAAACCTCTTAATCGTCGCCAGGTTCAGACAATTACCAATACCCTTCAGGTTTGGCTGAATGGTTTGGTTGCGAGAGAGTACCTCATTGCCGGAACAATTGAATTCCGCGAGGACGAAAATCCGATTACCGATCTGTCAGACGGCATTTCTAGATTCCACGTCAAGGTTACACCTCCGTCCCCGAATCGTGACATCGAATTCATTGTGGAATACGACCCGACCGCACTTTCTGCGTTGTTTAGCTAATTAAAGGAGTCAAATAATGGCAACAAACGGTGCTAATTACATTCCTGACCGCACCATCAATTTCAACGTTACCGCCGATGAGGGAAACATTTTCCTGGGCGTTGGTACGGTCGACCTCCCGGAAATTCAGAAGATGACGGATACCTTGTCCGGCTCCGGCATTGCGGGTGAAGTTGAAACCCCGATCCCCGGACATTTCCAGTCAATGGAGACAACCATCAATTGGAATGCCATCACGACTGAGGGCCTTAATCTCCTAAGGGACGGCACGGTAAGTCTCACATTCCGGATTGCGCAGAACGAAATCAATGCCTCTGCTGATAACAATCAGGTCAAGGCAATTCGCATCCACCTGCGCGGTCTTGTCAAGTCCTCTGCTCTTGGCAGTGCGGAGGTCAATGCCAAGTCTGAACAAACTACGGTGATTGAAACTACCTACCTGCGAGTCTTTGTAAACGATGAAGAACAGGTTGAAATCGATAAGTTGAATATGATTTTCAAGGTTCAGGGAAACGATCAGCTCGGTGACGTTCGCAAGGCGCTTGGTTTAGGTTAAGGAGAAAAAAGTGCTGGTTAAATTTAAAAAGCCTGTAGTCTTCGAGGGCAAGGAATACGAAAGCATTAATATTGATTTAGATTCCCTGACGGCAGAAAATTACGAAGCTATTGTTGACCAAATTGTTGCTTCTATTCCCAAAGGAAAGAATCTATCTCTTGAGGTCGAAAGAAAACTTTGGCTGTTTATAACTGCCAGAGCCAGTGATCTTCCTCCGGAATTTTTTATGAACTTGCCTCTGGTCCCTTACGTGCGAATTAAAGGACAAGTTCTCTCTTTTTTGCAAGAGTCGGCGGTGGAGTTCAGCTTTCCGTCAGAGAGTTAAAGAAACAGTGTGTTCGGTTGTCCATGTTGGATACCGGGCTCACTTTTCTTGACTGGTACCGGATGCCGTTTAAAGATTTTATTGCTTGGCGGGAAATTGTTGTCGAAACGTTTTCCGAGATCCAAAAAGAACAAAAAAAGGCTTTTAATCTAAAGAGGTAACCCCTATAATGAACTTATAGGAGGTGCCTTATGAGTATTGGTCAAAGCATAATCGCTAGTACATCGGGATTCATTATTTTTCTAATCCTAGGGTTGGTTATGGCTCCCATGTTGATTCTTGTCCCTCTTGCCATTTTGGTATTGATTTGGGAGGCGATCGGATCGATTGATACCCCTATTTATCGGGATTTGGCCTATTGTGCTTTTTTCTGGACTTTATTGCTGATTGCTGTAATAAAGACATCTCACATTAATTGGTTTAGACGGCATATCTACCGCCTTCCGGAATTGAAAGAATAATTAAGAACCTTTTTACAGAAACCGCCTTCATGGCGGTTTTTTTATGGATTAAATCATGCCATTTAATAAGACTTTCGAGATGGCATTCATCGTTGGCGCAGCTCTCCAGGCGAACTTCGCCACCGTGATGGATAAAGCCCAAAAGAAAACGGATTCACTTACCCGTTCCGTTAAAGCTCTGGATCAGATGACCGCAGACGTTAAGGGTGCCGTCGCTCGCAGGAATGCGACTGAGGCTGCTAAAAAGGCCTGGGTTGAATCGGCAGCTCAAGCAGAAAAGTTTCGCCAGCGACTTCTCGGAATGTCCAGCCCGTCCGAGCGATTGGTCAAAGAGTTTGAGCGCTTAAATACCGTTTCGATAAAGTCAAAACAGGCATGGTTAGAACAGAAAAACGCTCTTGTTGCCTTTGAAAATTCCGCAAAAACTGCCGGAATGACAATGGGACAGCTAATTGCCAAGCAAGAGCGGTTTTCCAAGCTTTCCGGGAAAGCAAATCGTGGTCTTGAGCGTTACCGGGACGGACGCTCCATGATGGGAGACAACGTTGGTTATGCTTCCACAGCCGGCCTGGCGCTGGGTGCAAAAATGACGTCAATGGTTCAAACCGGAGCCGGGTTCGACTCGGCGATGGCGAGAGTTGGCGCTGTTTCCGGTGCATCAGGAGAAGACCTTTTGGCGCTTCGAGAACAGGCAAAAGAGCTGGGTAAGTCCACTGTTTGGTCCTCGTCTGAAGCGGCTTCCGGACAGCAATTTTTGGCTATGGCCGGTTTCAGCAAAGATCAGATTTTGAAATCCATGCCGGGGATGTTGGATTTGGCTTCAGCTGGTGGAATCGATCTCGGATCTGCAGCTGATATTGGCTCGAATATTTTGACCGGTATGGGGTTGGATGCTTCTGAAATGGGAAGAGTTGGGGACGTCTTGGTAAACACGTTTACTAAGTCCAATACCAACTTGACCATGCTCGGCGAAACAATGAAGTATTCCGCCCCGGTGGCTAAATCTCTCGGTGTTTCTATCGAGGAAGCCGCAGCAATGGCTGGAAAATTGGGTGACGCTGGTATTCAGGGCTCCATGGCTGGCACCACCCTCCGAGCAGTAATGCTCCGATTGTCAGCGCCGAGCAAACAGGGCGCGGACGCCCTTGACGCATTGAGAGTTAAAACGACCGATGTTGCAGGCAATATGAGGAAGATTCCGGACATTTTGGCCGATCTCAACCGAGCAATGGTCAAGATGACCGATTCTCAGCGTTCTGCCTATACAAAAGCAATTTTTGATACCGAAGCGATGTCCGGAGCTTTTGTTCTCATGGAACAAGCTGGTTCTGGAGCTCTTCAGGAGTTTGCCAATAACGTCAAAAAATCGGGTTCGGCCTCAGAGGTTGCCAGAAAGCAAAACGACAACCTGATCGGAGACTATAGGGCTCTGACAAGTGCTGCGGAAGGAGCAAGCATCGCTTTTTACGAAAACCTTGAACCTGCCCTAAGAAAAATTACGCAATTAGGAACAGAAGGATTAAGTTGGCTTGGCGATGCAATTAAGGAATATCCAAATCTGTCGGCCGCCATCGGTTACACAGCTGGAGCCATTGGGCTCCTTGCAACAACTGCGTTGCCTGTTTTTACTCTCTTTAAAACAGGTTCCTTTATTGTCGGAGGACTAAAAGCTGCTTTTGGTGCTGCACAGGTTGGAATGGCAGCGTTTAATGTTGCGGCATCAGCCAATCCGATAGGAATGATAGTAATGGGCATTGCGGCAGCCATCGCTGCCGGATATTTGCTTTACGAAAACTGGGACGAACTTAAAACAGAGGCCGGAGAACTTTGGGAAGGACTGAAAGCTGCCTTTGGAGGCGTGGGCGAGTATGTAAGCGGTTGTTTTGAGACTGCGGCCAGCGGAGTAAAAACGCCCATTAACGCAATGATCGCCATGATTAACTCAGTCATTGCGACAATTAATGAATATGCAAATGTTAAGGTCCCTTCATGGGTTCCGGGCGTCGGCGGCGAATCTCTCGGTTTCCAGCTGAACCCGATTCCGGCCCTGGCCTCCGGCGGAGTGGCTACCCGATCAACGATTGCGCAAATCGGTGAAGGCTCGGAGCCTGAAGCCGTGTTGCCGCTTTCTCGATTGAACGCAATGCTTTCCCCGGAACCTGCAGCTCCTTCTGTCAATGTGAACTTGAATATTAGTGTTAACGGTTCCGGCAGCCCGGGTGCGGATATTCAGCAGGCTGCCTCTGCGGCAGCATTCAATCTGAAACGCGAGCTGGAGCGTCTTTTGGCTGATCAACGCCGTTTAGCTTACTGAGGTTGATATGTACAAAACTGTCCAGGGAGATACTTGGGACATTATTAGCAAAAAGGTCTACGGAACTGAAAAATACATGACCCGTCTGATGCAGGAAAATCCGGAGCTGTCTGAAATCGTGATTTTCCCGGCCGGAGTTCAGGTAAAAACGCCAGAAATTGAAATTCCTGCAGATACATTGACAGGCCTTCCGCCTTGGAAAAGGAAATAAAAATGTTTGATTTTCAAGCACGACAGGCCTATCTGCGTGTGCTGTGGGGACCTGATAAGGAGAATATGTCCGGATATATCAATCCGGACCTTCTCTCGTTTTCCTACCACGACAAGGATGGTGATGAGGCTGATGAAATCAGTATTTCATTGAAGGATGAGACTGGAAAATGGGCTGGCAGCTGGTCACCGGACGGAGGGATGGTGCTGCAGGCGTTCATTGCGACTGGCACACCATTAATTAAAGGTCCCGAGTTGTTTTGCGGGACCTTTTTCGTTGATTCGATTGAGTTCTCCGGGCCTCCTCGCACCGTTTCGATCCGAGCTGTTTCGATTCCTCTCAACAAATCGATCCGCCGTCTGGTGAAATCGAGAGCCTGGGAAAAACAAAATATTTCCGCGATTGCAAAGAAAATTGCAGACGCAGCCAAATTGGAATTGTTCTTTGATTCGGATGACGATCCTGTCTTCGATCGCCAGGATCAAAGCCGAGAGAGCGATTTGAAATTTTTGTCCCGCCTTTGTTCAGAAAACGGCCTGTCGGTAAAAGTGACTGACACCCAGTTAGTCGTTTTCAGCAAAGAAAAGTACGAAAAGAAAGATCCTGTCGCGATCATCGCAGTCGGTCAGGCCGAGCTCCTCTCGTTCCGTTTTTCGCAGTCCCACAGTGAAACTTATCGAAGCGTGACTGTTAGCTACAGGAATCCCAAACTTAAAAAGAAGAATTCGGCTGGTGGAGAGATGTTTGATAAATACGGACGTCCCACCAAGACCGCCGTCGCCGCTCGATCGGGGATGTTTGATGAGCATGGCCGCTTAATCAACAAAAAAAAGGCAAATCCGGCTGTCATGGAGTACACAGCAACAAATCCGGACGCCGACGATTCCGCACAGGAGTATCAGTGGAAAAAGCGTGCTGCCTCCGTTTCGGAGGCAAAACGTCTGGCGGAAGCCAAGCTCCGTGAGCTCAATGCAAAAAGCATTACTGCAGATATTTCGCTGGTCGGGAACCCTTTATTTTGCGCTGGAGAAGTAGTCCGACTGGAAGGATTCGGATCCTTTGACGGTAATTTTTACATCGATGACGTGACCCATTCTCTTGGCAGCGGATACACCACATCGTTGAATCTACACAGAGTGAAAACATGATTTTTGATACTGATCAGGACGATCGAAACATGGCCGTTCTCAAACTCGGAGAGGTCGTCGAGGTTTTGCCGGCTGAGCATAAGGCTCGGGTTGTGTTTGACGATGACGATTCAATTGTCAGTGATCCACTGCCGATCGTCGTTTTTAATTCCATGGAAAACAAGGACTTTCATTTGCCGGACATCGGTGAAGATGTCCTTTGTTTTTTCGGCTCGGCAGGCATGGAAGATGGATACATTATCGGATCGATCTATGCTGGAGAAATTGAGCCTCCGAATAATACAACGGACGTCCGGATGGTGAAATTTGCTGACGGCTCCTACTTCAAGTTTGATCGATCCGGATCAATTTTTGAGGCCTCCATTGGGACAACAAAAATTGAGCTGCAGAAAAATCAGGCCTCGGTCGAGACGTCACAGTTGGTATCAATCAAGTCTGCAGCCAACGTAAAAATTCAAGGAGCGGCTCAGGTCAACATCGAAACTCCCGTCCTTCAGCTCACCGTTGGAGGCACAACGATGAAATTGACTGGCAGCAACGCCACGATTGCCTCTCAGGATTTGACGTTTACCGGCAATGTCTCTGTAACCGGGAATTTGGATGTTTCCGGGACAGGAACATTCAATGGTCCTGTTACGGCTCCGGACTTTAATTCTTAATAGGAGTGGTTATGCCCAATGTTTTAGGTTGCTACGGTCCTATGCCTTTTTATTGCTCCGAAGACGCGATTTTTAACTACAAAGATCTAAAGACTTCGAAACAGGTTCGATGGGCCGAGCACGCCGTATATCTCGGCAAAACGATTAAGGAATTCCTGGGATTTTCTCTACTGGAGGTTTCATTCACTTTGCGTTTTGATGCCTCTCGTGGAATTTCTCCAAATGTCGGATTGCCGTTATTGGAAAAATTGATCGATCAGCATTTAGCGCGGCCTTTAATCATCGGCGGTGGTTATGTGGGCATGATGGTCATGGATAAATACGACGTCCAACATAGATTTTTTGGCAAAGGAGGCGGCTGCATTGTTGCAGAAGTTTCGATTTCATTCTCGGAGGTAGGAAGTGACAGCATTCTCGATCGACTTATCTGAGCAAACTGCAATCAACTTTGCTCCGGAGTCCGTAATTGAAGAAGTCATCCAGAACGTCAGAACAATTTGCTCGACGATTATTGGCACGGTCCCTCTTGATAGGGATTTTGGAATGTCAGTGGATATGCTGGACCGCCCGATTTCAATTGCCCAGGCGCTTTTTCAATCAGAAGTGATTCGCGCCTTGGCTCGATACGAACCTCGCGCCCGCTTCCTGAGTATCGAATATTTAGACGATTCGGACGTTGTTCAGGGCGTTACCAAACCAAAAATCAAAATTGAGATAGAGGAATGATATGAGTGAAACATTCCCCCGATGGGGGCTTCCGGACGTCAATTTCGTCGAGACTGATCCGGACAAAATTAAAGCTTCGATCATCAATCGCTATGAGACCGCCTCCGGGCGGTCTCTTGCTATGGGCGATCCTGTTCGGCAATTTCTATTGACGATCGCTTCCGAAATCATCCAGCTCAGACAGGTATTCAACCACGGAGCGCAGCAGAACCTTTTGAGTTACGCACAAAATCAATATTTGGATGCGCTCGGCGTATTTCTCGATTGTGGCCGTCAGCCAGCTTCCCATGCCGTTACAGAATTTCAATTTACGCTGTCCCAGGCATTGGCATCCGCCTTTGTTATTCCGACAGGTTTTCAAGTAACAAACGGCGATGTTACGTTTGAAACTATTTCACAAACAACGATTGCAGCAGGCTCCCTGCAGGCAACAGCGCAAGCGCAGTGTTTGGAAGCTGGAACTGTTGGTAACGGATATTTGGCCGGACAGATTTCAACAATTGTTAGCCCGTTGGCTTTCCTGGCCACGGCCGTCAATACGTCCGAATCATCCGGAGGATCGGATGAAGAAGATGATGAGAGTTATGCAGAACGGTTAAGGCTTAGACCTAACTCATTTTCTGTTGCCGGACCAGAAAAGGCCTACATATTTCATACGTTCTCGGTGTCCTCGGCAATTATTGATGTCGCGATTGATTCTCCGACTCCGGGCGTTGTCAACGTTTATACATTGCTCACTGGCGGGGAATTGCCTAAAGCGGCATTTTTGAATGAAGTCGAGAACTACCTTGCCAGCGAAGAGGTCCGCCCCCTCACGGATGAAGTTCATGCTCTAGCGCCTACCGCCTCTTCCTACAGCGTCAATGTGGATTATTACGTGCTCAACTCTGACGCCGTAAAGCTGGATTCGATCAAAGCGGCAGTTCAGGCAGCCGTGAATGATTACGTTGCGTGGCAACAATCGAAAATCGGCCGTGATATTAACCCGGACGAGTTGATTAAACGGGTCCGCGACGCAGGAGCTGGACGCGTCGTTCATTCGACTCTAACTCCGGTTTTTAAAACATTAACGAAGAGCGAAGTCGCTCAATGCTCGTCCGTTACGGTCACTTTTAAAGGTTTGGAGGATGGCTAATGAAAAAAATAGATGACGTCGTCCTCAGTGACCTGCTTCCATCAAGCATTGCCGAGGACCGACAAGTTCAAAACTCTGCGACAGCAATAGACCCGGAACTGAAATCAGTTGCCGGGTCTTTGTATGTGGGCGCAATTTACGCGAATGTGGACAAGCTCACCAGCACGCAGCTGGATCATTTGGCATATTGCTTTGACCTTACGACATGGCGCGATTCATGGCCACTAAGCCAGAAACGTCTAATTGCAAAAACCGTGGTCGCTCAAAAATGCCGAATGGGAACCCTGAGCGCCGTCAAAAAAGTCCTTGAATCTTTGGGTTCCGCGGTTTCCATCACGGAGTGGTGGCAGAAAACTCCTAAAGGCACGCCGCACACGTTCGATGTCATTGCCTCGGTCAGTCAGATTTCCGGAGGCCTTCCTGGGGAAGCCCAGGAGGATTTTTTCCGACTGCTGAATGAAGCAAAACCTGTTCGTTCGCACTACACATTCAAATTAGTTCAATCGTTGATGGGGCAGGTTTCCGTTTCCGGAACCCTGCGCTCTGCAACGTTTTCGAGTTGTTCTTGCGAACCGCCTCCTCTTTCTGAATCTTTGTCCGTAACTGGTCTCATCCGTCCCGTTTCTTACACCCACATTTAATCCACTCAAAATTTAGGAGAAAACTATGCCTAGCGTTGTTGTAACGTCGGCAGGCCTTGCCGCGCTCTTAAATGCCGAACAAAACGGCACCCTTCCCGTCAAAATTACAAAATTTGGATTAGGCACTGGAAATTACACGCCGACTGCTGACAAAACAGCGCTCCAGTCGAAATTCAAAGAGATCACGGCATTATCCGGAGGTGCTGTCGGGGATAACGTTATCCACGTCACCATGACCGACGCTTCGTCTGATGCCTATACGGCAAACGAAGTTGGTGTTTATCTCGAAGATGGAACGCTCTTTGCCTTGAGCTCGCAGCCAGTCGGCGCAATTTTGCAAAAAGCAGCGGGTTCCCAAGCTCTGCTTTCTCTTGACTTAGTTCTGCAGGGCGGAACAGGCGGAGTAACAGTTTCCGGAGGTACAAATTTCTTTAATCCTCCTGCGACTACGACAACAGCTGGCGTCGTTAAGCTCGCATCCCTTGATGAAATTACTGCAGGAACCAATACCACAAAGGCGTGCACGCCGATGGGTGTTTGGAAATTCGTCAAAAATTACGTTGCCAGCGCAATTGACTCTCTTAAAACTCTCCTACGAGCCGAAATCGCTACTGCGTGTTTAGCCGCTGTGCCGATTGGAACAATGTTGCCCTATGCCGGCGGTGAAGTTCCGGAGGGTTTTCTGCTCTGCAATGGCGCCAGCCTAAGCAGAACCGAGTATCCAGAGCTTTTCGCAGCAATCGGCGATCGCTGGGGAAGCGATTCCTCCAGCACATTTAAATTGCCTGATAGCCATCATCGTGTTTTTGAAGGAACCACGGTACTTGACGAGGTAGGCAACTATGTCGAGGCGGGATTACCGAATATCTTGAGCAGTGGCCGAGGGTTTGACGATCAATTCGACATATCACAGT
>OGHO01000917.1_pt1 | contig 32213 bp, 30 predicted proteins | sample 1571421 | NCBI WGS metagenome assembly OGHO01 (sample SAMEA2581937, study PRJEB24529) | metagenome | biome: Human gut stool | place: China | collected 2011
GAACCCGTTCCGCAAGCTATATTCGGACAACATATTTTTCCCAATTTACCGACCGGAACTATCGGAATTCGTCCGGGAGCTTTTTTTGCTTCTTCGGATAATATTATATTTTCTGTGGAAGGGAAGGGAACTCATGCAGCTATGCCTCACGCGGGATCAGATCCGATATTAGCCACGGCCTGCCTGATTCAGTTTTACCAGACCCTGATCACGAAATTCAGGGATCCCTTGGTACCGGCCGTACTCTCGATTACTTCGGTGCACGGTGGAACATGTAATAACGTGATTCCCGATAAGGTGGAAGTATTAGGGACTGTTCGCACGCATGATAATGCTTTACGTTATCGAATATTTGAGTTGATAGAAGAAAAATCCAAGGAAATCTGTGCCTTATACGGATGTACATTCACGATGGATAAGACATGGAACGGATTACCGGTACTCGTGAACGACGAGCAATTGACGAAATTTGTAGTGAAAAATGCCACGGAACTTTTCGGTGAAACTAAGGTGATCACGATGAATCATCTTACATTGGGAGAAGATTTTGCAATTTATCTGGAAAAGATTCCCGGTGCTTTTTGGGTATTGGGAGTCTGTCCGCCGGAACAGGAAAGCCTACCCCCGTTGCATAATCCCAAATTATCTCCGGATGAACGTGCGATGAAAACGGGGATCATGTTAATGGTTGAGAATTGCCTGAGATGGTAAATTTCAGGCTAATCCTCCCGATTTATTTTACAAGTTTGAATGTGACTAGTAAACCTTTGTGATCCGTGGGCCAAGTTCCTTCAGGTTTTAAAAATAGATCTTTCGAGGTTTCTTCCAGACGTTGACTTTTGACGATACTTCCCTTGGGACCAAAGATAATGGCATCTTCCAATTTCAGGTTCTTATGAGGGTAATAAAACACGTAATCAATACGTTCTCTTTCATCTGCATTTGGTGTCCATGTTAGTTTCTCTACCGGTCTTAGAGGGTTATCAGCAGGAAAAGTAAAGCCGGGATAATCCAGCACGTTGGGGTAAAGAGTACGGTACGTGTCAATAAAACCGTTATTATCTAGGATTAATGTCACCGTCCACGGGATAATTAAACCGTTGTGGTCGTAAAGGTCTTTTGTCTCCCGAATCCAGTCCAAATGAGAGGGTTCGTTGAAATCTCCCCCGAGGATGACTATTGTACCTTCGGCAATATCTTTTTTTGCGGTTGCAATAAATTCACGGATCGCATCATCCCGTAAAGAAGCATTATTAACTTTTAATACTTCTAACACGGTTTGAGGGATGGGGATGGGTTTCCAGGTAGAGCCATCGTAACCGCGCACGTTATAATAAGCATCGTTCAAGTAATCCAAATGTGCCGTGTAGATTGCGATCTTATGCCCGTCAATGTGAGAAGTCATTCTGTAAATACTTCCGTGATCGTTTTTTTCTGGAAAAACGGTGGTAGAATCCGTGATCGGATGCCGACTTAAAAGTCCGCTGTCGTAACTGTAAAAAGAATAATAAGTTTCACCTTTTTCTTTCAGGGATTGCACGATCCGGTCGCAAAAACGGGTGTTGTGATAGTTACGAACCTCGCTGAAAGTTACGAAATCCGGTTTTAGACGAACGATTTCATTTACAATTGCATCGTAACCACCCGGAATAATGGTTCCTTCCTGCCAGATATTCCATTGGAGAACAGTGAATTTTCCCTTATTGGTATTTTGAGCTGTAATAGTTCCCGTCAGTAGGCAAAGGAATAGAATGATTTTCTTCATGGGCAGGAGTTTAGGTTTGTTTGCTTAACGTGTAAATTGAAAATAGGCTATCGTTTGATTTCGATAGCCTATTGTGAAGTATTTTATTTCGTAAGATCAACTTCTATTGCTGCCGGATAAAGTCTCTCGGGATCAAAGAATGCTGCACAACTATTCACGATATGTTTGAGTTCCGGTTTTACTTTTCCCTTGAAAACTTCTTTGCCGTTAACTGTTAACGTGATTTCTTTATCCAAATTTACTAACTCTTCGCATAGATAAATCATTACTTTTCCCTTTGTTGCTGGTTGATAGCTCTTTTCGAATGCTAATTCTATTCCCCAATTCGGATCTATTTCAGTCGGTTTGTAAGTTACAAGATCAACTTTAAGATCAATATTATTTCCCTTTATATCTAATTCGTAATAGGTTCTGGATTTTGTATCATCATTCGAACGTTCCGTAACGAACAGGTTGTAAAATCCCTTACGATATATTCCATCCATCTCGAAATTTTCCCAACTTACCGTTTTCGGATAGGGATTACGGGTATATTGTTTCAACCAGGGGGTAGTGGGGCGATAATCAATACCATGCCCCATACCGGGGATCAGTTCAACGCTATGGATGAAACTTCCCGGATTCAATTTCTCTAACCGGTCGAATTCATTTTTCACGTATTGCGTGAGTTTATTCCGGTAAAATCCTCTGTCGAGCGCTCCGGTCCGTAAAGAAAAAGCAATATTCCGACAATTCTCAGCAGGTGCATTTTTTAAGGGTTCACCACCTGCCATGGGGCCGGCTCCTGCCAGATAATCGGCGTAAAATGAGGCCAGACGCTGACTACCGTATCCACCCTCGGATATTCCGAAGAAATATACTTTGTTCGGGTTAACCTTCCCGGAAACAAAGGCTAAACGTAACATTTTTTCCCAAGCAAATTGTTTGGCCTTCTGCCACCAGCGATAATAATCTCCCATATTGGGAATTTGCGGTATAAAGTAGATGGATGGAGCATCATCAAATTTCTGGCATATGGCAAGTCCCGTCTTCCATTCGCTACTTTTATCTCCCGATCCGTGCGTGTACAAGTATAAAGAATAACCGTCCTCGGGGGCCGTCTCACCTTTACTTCCCCAATAATAGGGCATGACAGCATTGGGTTCCAGATCGGCCGGAAGATTCCAATGTCCTGATTTCCCTCTTGCTAATTTCCCAAGATCAATTAATTTTTGTTCTGCAAAGTTATTGTTAGCATTTTTCCATGCTTCCCAAACAATATGTTGCATTTGTTTCACCTCAGACAGTTTAATCGAGGTTTTATCATCAAATTTTTTTACATTACCAGTTAAGTAATCAGAGAAAAAAGTCTCTGCTTTTTTTTGAACCTTTTTTTCTGCTTTACTCATTTTCGCCTTTTGTTCTTGTGGAGCAGGCTCTTTTGCCCAACAATTGTTATAAAACATAAACGCAAGTGCTAAACTTAACGTTTTAAGGAAGTAAATAGAAATTTTCATTTTATTGTTTTGGTTTTTAATTTATGCAAAATTACGAATAATGGAACAATTCGTCAACCTATTTTGAAAAAGTCCGGGATCATTAATTCCCGGACTTTCAATTTACTGTCTAATCCTAACTTATATTACTTGTAAATTTTTCCGGAGAGTTCTCCACGAAGAACCATTAATCCGTTCATGGCTAAGGCTCTCATTTCATCTTCACCCGGATATACTTTCACTGGGGCGATGAAACCAACCATTTCTTTCACGTAATCTACGAGGAAGGGGTTGTGTGCGATACCTCCTGTTAACAGGATTCCGTCTACCTTACCTTTCAACACGGCAGCCATTTCACCGATAGCTTTACCTACCTGGTATGACATGGCATCTTGTACCAATTTATATTTCGGATCTTTTATGGCTTTCATTTCCACCTCGTAAGCGTCGTTTGTTCCTAGATAAGCCACCAGACCACCTTCACCTTTCAACATTTTCTTTATTTCTGCTTCTGTCTTTTTACCGCTGAAACAAAGTTTTACCAATTGTCCGGTAGGGAGGGCTCCCGAACGTTCCGGAGAGAATGGACCGTCTCCGTCCAAAGCGTTGTTCACGTCAATTACCCGACCGTGATCATGTGCACCGACAGAAACACCACCCCCCAAATGGGCGATAATCAAATTAATGTCCTCGTATTTCTTTCCGAGTTCCTTCGCGTAGGTACGGGCGATAGCTTTTTGATTTAAAGCGTGGAAAATGGATACCCGGGTAAACTCCGGATGTCCCGTCAAACGTGCAACATCTTGCAATTCGTCAACTACAACAGGGTCAGCGATATATGCTTTTGTACCATTGTTTAAAGACTTTGCGATATCGTTTGCGATCAACCCGCCTAAATTAGAAGCGTGTTCACCAAGAGGAGGATTGTTTAAATCATTTATCAACGCTTCATTCACCTCATATACACCGGATTCGATAGGTTTAACTAAACCTCCTCTTCCAACAATAGCATTGATTTCGTTAATATCGAAACCGGCATTTTTCAACTCGGAAAGGATGATGTCTTTCCGGAATTGGAATTGTGAAGCCACGTTTTCGAATTTAGCGATTTCTTCTGCAGAATGCTTGATGTTCTTTACAAACTTCTCGGTCTCGTCTTCAAAGATAGCGATTTTTGTAGATGTTGAACCGGGGTTAATCGCAAGAATTTTAAATGACATAGTGTTAATTGTTATTTTTAATATTAATAATTATTCTTTTTCGCACGTTTTGAGGCTGCAAAATTTATAAATTGTAAGCAAAACTCAAAGAAAAAGTGATAATTTATTTCTTATAGAGAATCAATCCGAATAAGCGGATGAATAAAGAGTGTCAATTATGGCTTGAGCTATGATTTTCAGATAATCTGGGGCATTTGCAATAGAATCATACACGGTACGGGCATATTGGGTCATTGTAAATACTTTGTCAAAGAAAGGAATGGCCTGTTTTTCCGCTAATCCAACCACGGCGTAAACCGGGATTTTTTGCTCCCGGCACAAGGAGGCAATCGTTCCCGGAATCTTGCCATAGAGTGACTGTACATCAATTTTGCCTTCTCCGGTAATCACGACCCCGGCATGAGGGAGATGGTCATGAAAATGGGAGAGAGAAAGGCAATATTCGGAACCGGAAACAAGGCGGGCTCCTAACAGGGCGAACATGGCTGCGGTTATTCCTCCTGCAGCACCACCATGCTTTAATTGAAGGAGTTCTTGCCCGGTATGTACTTTTAATAGATTGGCCCACTTGCATAATTGTTGTTCCAACATGACAACTTGTTCTTGTGACGCTCCTTTTTGTGGACCAAATACGGCGGCAGCTCCTTCCGGGCCACAAAGCGGATTGTCAACATCGCATAATATAGTCATGTGGATATCTTTAAACCGTTGCTGTAAGACCCTCGTGTTAATATCTTTAATATCTAGAACATCGTTCCTGTAAATCTCTTGTTCTTTTACAATTGTCAAACCCATTTCCCGAAGTGCTCCTGTTCCTCCATCTACGCTGGCACTTCCCCCGACACATAGAATGAGTTCTTTTGCTCCCTGTGAAATCGCGTGGTTGATCAGTATGCCAAATCCGCCCGTATTCGTGTTTAAGATGTCGTATTCTTCTCTTTTTAGATGTTTCAAGCCACAGGCTTCCGCCAGTTCTATTATCGCCGTATCGCCTTTTAAATAATATGAAGCAAGGCGTTCACGTCCAAGTGCATCCCGGGTAGATATTTTGATCGGAGCGGCTTTTAGATAGTAGGCTATAATTTCGGCCGTACCGTCACCGCCATCCCCCATTGGAAGAGAAATTGTGTGGAGTCCGCATTCTTCAAGTTCGGTAGATAAAATTTTACAAAACTCAAATGCATTCAAGCTACCTTTAAATGCATTGGGAGCTAAAATAATATCACGATCGAGTAAAATCATACATCAGATGTTATCGGGATACACAGATGTCGAGGTAATACTTTTTTCGTTTGCCAATAGCTTCTTCGCATCTTCAAATGCTTTGCAATAATCCGGGTCGAATAAATTCCTGTCTGGCCATTCTTTCACCCGATCCATGGCCCGGGCCATCATATCCTCTATCTTATGCGGAAAGCGGGGACCAGTCCAATTACTCGTGTTCGTGACAAATGCCCAACTAAAACCATTCTGTTGATGCTTTAACATGGCACTTGTACCCGCTAAAGTTCCAGAACGCCACCAATCTCCCCGGGCATTCGTGTTCATCCAACCGATGGGCAGGGCGTTTTTCTCGCATTTCGTCATGGTTTCCACGCTTTCTTTACAAAGTATATCCGGGTATAGATCGTCGCCGTCAATCGCCGAAAGAAAGCGTAATAACTCGGTAGGAGAGGCAACCCAACCTCCGGCTCCGTAAAGTCCTTCTATATTGTTTCCACCATTACAACGATATACTAGCGTGTCTTTGCCATCACATGAACGAATCAGATCGGCATCAGCTTGTTCGTAATATCTCACTTCGTTCTGGTAACGATCTTCGTAAAGATTATGGGCCAGATGCATATCGTAACATCCCGCAGGAAATAACACGTTATCTTGAATAAAATGCTCGTAATCTTCTCCTGTTACTTCTTCTATAATCTTGGATAAAATGGCATAACCCACGTTAGAATAACTTGTACTTGTCCCTGGGGTGAAGCCGAGCTGTCGGGATAAAACAAATTTGATTGTCGTGTTCAGGTCTGCAGGAGCGGGGACATCCATTTTTTTTGCGATATCTACCGGGCAGAACATGGGATCACCCATACGATTGGTAAAACCGCCTTGATGACGCAACAGGTTTTCCACGGTGATGCTTTTTGTCCGCTTGTCTTTTATTGGAGCATAAAGTGTCGTGTCGTTCAATATTCCATCTTCACCGAAAACTTTATCCTCTAAAGATAGTTTCCCGTTTTCAACCAGTTTCATGATCCCTGCCGCCGTGATTAACTTGGAGACAGAAGCAATCCGGAAAATATGATTCACGTCGGTCTTCACGTCATTTTCCTCGTCGGCATAACCGTAACCTTTACTGTAAATCAACTTGCCATCTTTCATGATTGCCAAAGAAGCTCCTTTTATTTCCCATTGATTCATAAAACGTTCAATGGTTTGATCTAAACGTTTTGTTTCAATAAGATCTGAATATTCATTATTGAACAAATCGTGAATGGCCACGGTAAGCGTGTCTTGAGGAATATCTTCTTCTACCTGAATCTCTTCCGTGTAAGATTTCCAGGGTTTAAAACTGATGATTAGAAAGAATAGTATAACTAATATCGTGTATTTCATTACATGCAATTAAAAGAAAAAAACGTAATATTCTATGACAAAAGAACATTACGTGGGCAATATTAATAAAAAAGTGTGTGCTTTCAAAATAATTGCATGTAAAACACCCTTAAAAATTCTTACTCAGTAAATCGAAGTAACGTTCCATAACTTTCATCAGCAACGGATGATGCGGATTAAAGGCAATTCCATCAATTCGGGCAATGGGTAACACCAGTGGGGAAGTTCCCGTGATAAAGGCCGCTTCATAAGTCGCGATATCTTTATAATTCACACATTTCTCGATAACGTTGAGCTTGTCTTCCTGGCAGATATTTAGTACCCGTTTTCGGCTGGTTCCGGGTAATACATAGGGAAGAGGAGCCGTATACAACGTGTTATCCCGGATAAAGAATACGTTAGAGCGAGAACCTTCTGTGATACATTCGTCCTCGTCGATCAGTAAAACCTCGTAAACACCTTTTTCCTGTAAAATCTGATTCGTCATTTCTCGTAAACCGGAATTGATGTATTTAACTTCTGCATTTTCTCGCATGGCTCGGCAGGTTACCGTGTCAACTCCGTGTTGGTAAGCCTCTTCGGCGGGATAAGAATGTTTTATCTGGTACACGTATTCATCAATGCCGGAAGAGGTGATCCGAAGTACGTATTTTATATTACCTTCTTTGATATTTTCAAGTTGAATCAACCGGTTTAACTTGTCTTCCACATGCAAAGACTTCAGATTAATGTCAAGACTTGATTTTTTGATTGAATTATCAAGTCTCAATAGATTATCATTCAGAAATATAACCTTCCCTCTAAAAACTCGACATACCTCGTAAATACTGAGTCCCTGATTTAATATTTCTTCAGAATATTCTTTATTATCAATCGGTTTATTATTAAATAGCATCATGTGTTTATCTCCTTTCATGGATCGCGAATTTATGTTTTAAAACGATTATATTCCCGGAAATGTTCAGAAAATTTGTCGGAAGATTAAGGCAAATGCGTCAAAACGCTTTCGTACTAGTCCGTAAAGTCCATAAAGTCATGCCTTGGCATCTAAAGTCCATAAAGTAACGAGTGTCCTTCGGACGAGGCTTACCGACAGCTTAGCTATCGTGGACAAAGCGCCCGTAGGGTCCATTAACTTTACAGACTTTATGAACTTTACAAACTTTTGACTTGAAGGGCAAAGCGTTTTGAAGCGTTTGCCCTGATATGTCTTGTAACTTTCGATAATTTACGCTACTTTTGGCTGATATATGGAAACACGAGAACAAATAGAACGAATAGAGCATTTCCTAAAAGAAGTCGTTGTAAATGAGATTGCTAAATTGCAAGGAGTGGGATTGTCATACATGCAATTTGTTATTATGGGACAAGCTATTGAAGTTTTGGGAAGTTTCTTGGACAACAAACCCATGAAAGCCAAAGGACAGTCTGCCAAACGTTTTTCGTTAGGCGTGAAAAAACTATTCGGGGGGCGTTATCGTTTGTTGAATGACAATTGTTTCTTGTATGATAAACTTCGCAACCAAATGACGCACACTTTTATCCCGGGAAACGATTTGATCCTGTTGAATCAAGCGGAGAATACCAAAGGATATAAACATTTACAGATGGCAGACGGTAAGCTGGTTTTAATTTCCGAGGTTTTCTATGAAGATATATGCAATGCTTGTGAACGACTTTTGGAAGCTATTAAAAGTGGTGTGTTACCTCCTAAAAATATCGCTTATTAATGATGGAACAACAAGATAAAATCATATTGATCGGGGCCGGAAACGTCGCTCATCATTTAGCTGCCGCTCTCTTGAAAGCGGGAGAGAATTTGTGCCAGATATACAGTCGGACGCTTGATGCGGCTCGGCAACTGGGAATGAAGACCGGTATTTCATACACGGCAGAAATCAACGAAATTTACCCGGATGGAGATGTTTATATATATAGTGTAAGTGATGACGTGCTACCTTCTATTGTTAAGACGATTAGAATGAAAGATGATGCGTTGATTTTGCACACTTCCGGAAGTCAGTCTATAGATGTTTTCAAGTCTTTCGCTCGGCACTACGGGGTACTTTACCCTATACAGACTTTTTCCAAGAAAAGGGAATTGGATTTCAGGGAAATCCCCTTGTGTATTGAAGGGAATAGCGCTTCCGTGCTGAGTAGAATAAAAAGAATGGCAGAAAAGTTATCGGATAAAATATACGAAATCAATTCTGCCCAGCGTAAAGAATTGCATCTGGCCGCAGTCTTCGCTTGTAATTTCCCGAATTATTTGTATAGTGTGGCCGGAAAATTGTTAGAAAATAGTGGATTACCTTTCTCGATGTTGCGTCCGTTAATTTTCGAGACAGCCCACAAGGTGATGCTATTAAGTCCGGAAGAAGCCCAGACGGGACCGGCCAGACGAGGGGATGAAAGTATCATGAGTATGCACAAAAACATGCTGAAAGGAGATAAAGAGTTATTGAAAATATACACGATGTTATCGGAGGCTATCCGGGAATCTCAGGATAAAGAAGATACGGAAGAACAAAAGATCCCCCCGATAGAAATAATTGATATGCCCACATTGTGGTAAACTAGATAAAAAAGATATAGTATGAAGTTGTTCAAGGAAGAATTAAAAAAGGTTGAAGCATTCGCATTTGATGTGGATGGAGTGTTTTCCCGTCACGAAATGAATATCACTTCAGAGGGTGATTTGGTACGTACATCTTGTACGAAAGATGGTTACGCCATGATGTATTGTACCAAGAAAGGTTATCCGGTTTGTATTATTTCAGGGGGACAGGCTCCAGGAGTTCGGGAACGTTTTGAAAAACTAGGCGTGAAGGACGTGTATCTTGGGGTTGCCAATAAAGTGGAAGCCTTGAACGAGTTTCTTCAAAAATATAATCTTGATCCGGAGAACGTGATGTACATGGGGGATGATATACCGGACTACAATGTCATGCAAATCGTGGGTATGCCCGTGTGTCCCTCGGATGCGTGCGAGGAAATAAAAGCCATTTCACGTTACATTTCAGACACGCCGGGAGGACTCGGTTGTGTGCGGGATGTTGTCGCTCAGGTGCTAAAAGCCAAAGGCGAATGGATGGATACTCACTGTTACGTGAAATGTATGTAATCGTGGGATTCTAAAATCTAAGAATTTGAAAATGAAATAATATCAGATGTTGGAAATTTTCAAGTTAATACGACTCAGAACAATAGCGTTCACGGCATTCACGATGTATGCCATGCGCTTTTTTGTCATCCAGCCCGTGTTGGACAAGGCGGGGTTCACCTTACAAATGCCGGACGGGGATTTCTCTCTTTTGGTAATTGCGGTATGTTGTCTAGTTTCAGCCGCTTACGTGATAAATGATTATTTCGACACGAAAGCAGACCGGATTTCCGGTAACAGACCCGTAATCGTGGGTAAAACGATCAGTCGTCGGGCAGCCATTACCCTTCATTCGATTCTGAATGTTGTGGCCGTTGGAATAGCCGCTTATCTCGCATGGAAAGTGAATCACGGTGAGATCGTGTTGCTATTTTTACTGATATCCTTGATATTATGGTTTTATTCTTCTCGGATCAAAAAACGTTTTTTGTGGGGAAATCTGGTCGTGGCCGTTTTAGCCGGGTTGATACCGCTTACGGTGATTACCTTTGAAATCCCATTACTAAGTGATGTTTATTCGGAAGTCGTGTTGAAGACTCACGTGGGCTTTGCATACGTTTTTAACTGGACGTTATGCTTCTCGTTCTTCCTTTTTATCAACATGTTGATCTATGAAATAAACAAAGATATATACAGTATTAATGGTGATCGGGCTGATGATATTGTCACCCTGCCCGTGAAGTACGGAATCCCGACAACCCGGAAGATCATTATCGCCCTGATAGCCGTCGCAATTCTTTCTTTGATCGCTTTTTTACTGGTAGGCTTTATTTGTACTCCGGGAATATGGAGCTATTTTGTTATCGCTCTGATTATCCCGTATCTAGTGTATGGTTACTCGGTATTAAAAAACGACCGGATGAAATTCCAATTACGGATGATCCGGTTAATCATGGTTTTGTGTATAGGGGTGAGCGTGTTCTGTAAACTATGTGAATAATAGGGAAATGTATTCAATTAAAAACTATAAATTAATATTGGCATCCGCGTCGCCACGAAGACAGCAGTTAATGAAAGATGCAGGGTTTACTTTTGAAATCAGGCTAAAAGATATCGAGGAAACGTATCCTCGTGAATTGGCTTTAGAAAAAGTACCGGAATATTTATCGCGGGTGAAAGCGGAAGCATTCCGGGGGGAGTTGAAGCCTGACGAGGTGTTGGTGACAGCTGACACGGTAGTTTGCATTCACGATAAGATTTTAGGTAAGCCCGTAGATCGTACCGATGCGATCCGTATGTTGCAGGAGTTATCTGGAAACCGTCATTTGGTTATCACGGGAGTAAGCGTGACAACCCGCACGGAACAACATTCCTTTTCGGCATTGACAAACGTATTTTTTAAAACATTATCTATCGAAGAAATAGAGTTTTACGTGGATACATATAAACCTTTTGATAAGGCAGGGGCTTACGGTATCCAGGAATGGATCGGGTACATTGGGATCGAACGCATAGAGGGATCATTCTATAACGTGATGGGATTACCCGTGCAGAAATTATATGAAACATTGCGAAAATTACAATTCTAATAATAAATAACATTTTAAAATACCAGTAAATGAGAAAAATTGCATTATGCTTTTTGGCTTTCATTCTGATAGCCTTGCCGAGTTTGGCAGACGAGGGAATGTGGATTCCGATGTTGTTGAAGAAATACAACATAGAAGACATGCAAAAAGCCGGTTTTAAATTGACGGCAGAAGATATCTACGATATCAATCAGGCATCATTGAAAGACGCCGTGATCGGGCTGGGAAGAGAAGATTCCCCGTTTCATCATTTCTGCACGGGAGAAATCGTGAGTGATCAGGGGCTAGTGATCACCAATCATCACTGCTCGTTCGGGATGATTCAAGCGCATTCCAGCTTGGAACATAACTATTTGAGAGATGGCTTCTGGGCTAAAACTCAAAAGGATGAATTAACTAATCCTAATATCACGGCCTCTATTCTGGTGCGTATGGAAGACGTGACGGATAAAATCAATGCAGCCGTGAAGGACGAGATGCCGGAGGCTGAGCGTGCCAAAATAATAAAAGATATATGCCGTAAATTAGAAGCTGAAGCAGTCAAAGGTACGAACTTGAAAGCAAACATTAAACCGTATTTTAACGGGAACCAGTATTTCCTGTCCGTGTTCAAAATTTTTCGGGATGTACGTTTGGTTGGGGCTCCTAATTCCGCCATCGGTAAGTTCGGGGGCGACACGGATAACTGGACATGGCCGCGCCACACGGGAGACTTCTCCGTGCTTCGGATATATGCCGGAGCGGACAATGAACCGGCAGCGATTTCCGGAAGTAATGTACCTTACAAACCGGCTAAGTTTTTCAAGATTTCAGCACGGGGGGTACAGGAAGGTGATTTTACCATGGTCTTCGGCTATCCGGGAACGACAAATGAATATTTGACCTCTTATGCTATTGATCAAATCGCCTCGGTAGAGGACCCGCACAAGATTAAAATCCGGACAGCGAAACTTGATGTGATTAACGCTGCCATGGAATCGGATGAATTATTGCGCATCAAATATGCGGCGAAAGCGGCAAGCGTGGCAAACGCGTGGAAAAAATGGCAGGGAGAAATTAAAGGATTGGATCGTTTCAGCACGGCTGACAACAAGAGAATTCTGGAAAGGAATTTTGAAAACTGGGCAAAAAGCAACGGGAAAACAAAATATATCGGTTTGACCGATCGTTTTAAAGGGTTATATGATGCCCGCCGGGAATATATACTGGCTGCAGCCTATGCTTCCGAGGCCGGGTTGGGAGGAGCTGAAGTTATCAAGTTTGCCCGTGGGATCGAACAGGCTTTGGAAAACTATGATAAATTTGAAGACAAGGATAAGCTGAAACAGTCTTTGAAAGATTACGTGGAGGCTTTCTACAAAGATTATGACGTGGCGACGGACCAACAGATTTTGACGGAAATGTTGAAGTTGTATAATAACGAGGAAGTAGGTGATCAGTGGATTCCTTCCGTTGTACGCCTTAGTCCGAAATACGCCAAGAATAACGCGTACGACCGTTTCGCCGCGGATATATTCAAGAAATCACTTTTCACGAATAAAGAACAGCTATTATCGTTTATTGATCATTTATCGGCTAAATCAATCGAAAAATTAGAAAAAGACCCGGTTATAATATTATCAACGGGTATTTACACGTTGTATTCAGAGAAAATTCGTCCGGAATTAAGCAAGATCGAGAATGAACTAAAATCTTTGAATCGTTTGTGGATGGCCGGATTGATGGACATGCAACCCGACAAGACTTTCTATCCGGATGCCAATTCAACCTTGAGAATTGCTTACGGGAAAGTGGCCGGATACCATGCTACTGACGCCGTGTATTACACGCATTATACCACCTTGAAAGGTATTATGGAAAAAGATAACCCGAATATCTACGATTATGATGTTCCCCAGAAATTAAGGGATTTGTACAAGAATCGTGATTTCGGACCTTACACGCAAGACGGGGAAGTGCCAGTTTGTTTTATCGCGACAAATCATACCACGGGAGGAAATTCCGGTAGTCCGGTGTTGGATGCGGAAGGCAATCTGATAGGTCTGAACTTCGACCGTGCTTGGGAAGGAGTGATGTCGGATATGCAATATAGCCCGGAAATCTGTCGGAATATCGCTGTTGACATTCGCTACGTTCTTTTTATCATAGACAAATATGCGGGTGCTCAACACCTGATTGATGAAATGGAAATCATTCGATAAATAATAAAGAAAAATCGGGAGCAAAGCTCCCGATTTTCTTTTATCCTAATCGTTTGTTTACGATGTCCCAGTTTACAATATTCCAGTAATTTTCGATGTATTTCGGTCTTGCGTTTTGAGTATCCAAGTAGTAGGCATGTTCCCAAACGTCAATCGTTAAAATTGGTTTTTTACCATGTTTCAGTGGCGTATCAGCGTTACCAGTTTGCACGATTTCCAGTTTACCGCTCTTGTCAACAACCAACCAGGCCCATCCTGAACCAAATAAGGTAGTGGCTGCTTTAGCAAAAGCTTCTTTGAAGGCGTCAAAGCTACCGAATGATTTATCAATTAATTCTTTCACTTTTCCCGTTGGGGTAACTTTCGTTGCGTTGTGAGCTTGGAAAGCCTCGAAATAGAATATATGGTTGTAAGTTTGTGCCGCATTGTTGAATATACCACCTTCGGATTTCATCACGATACCTTCCAAGCACATTTTCTCGAATTCGGTTCCGGTGATCAAGTTATTCATGTTCGTGATATAAGTGGCAAGATGTTTGCCATAGTGGTATTGAATGGTTCTCTCACTAATATAAGGCTCTAATGCGTTTTCTTTATAGGGGAGAGGAGGTAATTTAAATTTGTTGTCTTCACCTCTTGCATTTATAATATCCGATGACATTAGCACGTCTAGATCTTTGTACTCTTCTGTTTTCATATCCTTATGTTTTAAAATTAAACTGTTTTAAATTTACTAATTCTATTAGATAGATACGACAAAATGTAAAAAGAGGTTTCATTTTTAGACAAAAAATATGATTTTCTTTTTTTCGGATAGGAAAGTAAAGATTATTATCGTGAATACAGGAGGGAGGAGTCCTTTTTTGGGGGTGACAACGAATCTAAAACACCCCAAAAAATCATTATCGGACTTTTTGGGGTGTTTTAAATTTTACTTTCCGGCTTATTTCTACCGTTTTAAAATAACCCCGAATTCAAGCGTATTTGTTTTATTCATTACTCCCGTGACATAGGCGGTAATACCTGCAATCTCTGCGGGTGTGGCATCCGGCTTAATTTGATTTACAAGCATGGGCAACATCGTTTGAAGCATTCCCTGAACAGCGACTTTATTCAAGTACATAATCAAATTTCCGTCTTCAAATTTATATATCAAGCTGATTTCCGGAATGTTAATTTCTTTTTGTGCAATTTTTTCAAGAGCATCTTTATCAATCGTGACCCCGATTACATTGTTTTGTACGACGTAGGCTGCCTTTAAAGAGGCTGCTTTTCCGTCCATGGTCATCATAATCTCAAGTTCCGAATTCGAGACAAACTTGATACCGGTGAAATAATCACTCATTTTATCATTTGCAATCTCTTTCAAGAATCCGGCTGCGAGATTTGCAGGAACTGCCGTCAGTCCACTTAATGCCGGATTAATAAAACCCAGATCGACGCCTTCCGGCAATTGAATGTTTGCATCTTGATAATCAAATACTAGATGGCAATTTTCATATTTCCAAGTCCCGGTTAAATCTTCCGTGTCTTTATCATCATCATCACTACAAGAATAACATGTACATACCGTCAATAGCACGGCTACTAAGTAAATTAATTTGTTTTTCATATCGCGTATTATTAAAATTATAATTTTATAGTTATTGAAGCTCCAAAGCGAGATGGTGCTCCGGATTGTCCCGACTGCAAGTATTCCGGCAAATTCCTACCAACCGGACTGTTGAACATATAACAGAAGAATGCCTTGTCAAGAATGTTCTTCCCCCACACGTGGAAGTCTATATGTTTGCCGGAAACACTCAAATCTAAATTCCATAAGAAATAAGGTTTTTGCTTCATCGTGTTCGCCTCGTCGAAATATTGGGTTCCGAAACCGGTGACTGATGTATTCGCCATGAAAGTTTTAAACAAAGATGATCTTACATTCTTGGAATATGCGAATCCCGTGTTCATCGTGAATTCCGGGGCCATCACTATCTTATTACCCTCGTATTCTTTCGTTAGATGATGGTAATATTCCGAGTTACTGTAACCGGAAGAGAGGAAGTAAATCAATTGTGGCATACATTCCCAGCTCAGGTCGATTTCTGCCCCTAGGCTTCGTGCATCTCCCGCATTCTTAATGATCGGACCCATCATTTCCATCACGAAAATCTGCTGATCTTTCCAGTCAATATAGAAAAGAGCCCCGTTCATGTTAAAACGTCCGTTAGGACTAAAATATTTGGCTCCGATCTCGTAATTCCACAAAGATTCTTTGCTGTAGTCCAGTTTCACGATTTGAGTGGTCATCTCATTAGAAATAATGTTGTATCCCCCGGCTTTGTAACCTTTGGAAACATTCACGTAAGTTGATAACATTTCGTTCCATTTTTGTAAAATGGAAAACTTGGGTAACCAGGATGCGTACGAGTGGTCTTCGTCCCAATCATGATAGCCTTCCAATTTACTGGCCCCGTGAAATAACAGGCTATCCCGGTAGGTAAGGGAGGCTTTCTCGTAATCATACCTGATCCCGGCCGAGACGAACAATCCCGGTAGAAGGTTTTTCAGCGTGATTTGCCCGTACCCGGCAATTCCCCAAGTCGAAGTATTGTTATAATACGCGGCTTGATCCAAGTCCAAGGGAAGCAACAGGTGACGTTCTGTTCCGAAAGTTGCCAAATAGTCGTTCGTCAAATCCTTGTAGAACCCGAAGCTCCCGATCGTCCAATCCATTTTTTCTCCCTGTGTGGATTGATAGTTGATTTCCTGCGTGATCAGGTCTTGATTGGACTCTTTACCGTTCTGGAATACATCGTGATACGTGAAATCGGCATCGAGTTCCTGCTTGTCTTTGGACCACGCGTAAGAAGTTATCCAGTTTAACGTGGTTCGCGAAAAATGCTTTTGTACATTCACGTTGGCAGACAATAAATCCCGTTTGTAGGAGGCGTCCGCATTGTAATTTACCCGATAACGATGTACTTTCAGTGAATCAATGGCATGGTAGGCGTAACCGTCATCAAAGCTATGATTGTAATTCACGCCGAAAGCGATTTTCCAAGAGGCATCCGTGAATACGCTTGCCTGGTAGCGGATGTCGTACGAATCGGATTTGTTTGGTTTACCCCCGGTAAAGTCATTTTTAAAATAGCCGTCGGTACGGTTATAGGCAAATGACAGTTTGTTATACAAAATTTTTTCGATGGGAAGGTTCGCCATAACCATATAATTTTGTGAATTATAGCTGGAATACCCGGCTTTTGCCTGTAATGAAAATTTCGTGGCAGGTGGGTTGGTTCGGATATTTATTAATCCGATAATACTGTTTCGCCCATACAAGGTTGTTTGCGGACCTCGCAACACTTCGATCTGTTTGATGTCGTAAAGATCAAAGATAAAAGCGTTTTTATCAAAGATCGGTACACCGTCAACATATAATCCCACGGGAGGAGTTCCCGATACAGTTCCGATTCCGCGGACGTAGAGTGGGGTTGAAAGTTTTAGCCCGCCTTCCTGCATGTAAAAATTAGGGACAATTCCCGATAAGTTTCGGAGGTCCGGGTTGTTCTCGTTCAACAGGTTTTTACCACTGATCACGCTAAGGGCTATGGGAATCTCGCTGATAGACAATTCTCTTTTCTCTGCCGTGATAACGACTTCTTTTAATTGCTTGATGACATTGAACGTTGAATCATTTGTCTGTACGGTCTGCGACCGTTGTGCAAATAAACAACCGGACATAAAAGTCAATAGCAACGTGCTATATATTATCCGCATGGATGTTGTTTTTGATTAAAATATACTGTTTTATTCTACACTTTGTGAAAGTATGTGGCTCTGAATCAAACTACCGGGGGAGCCCGAAGGGCTGTTATAGAGAGATTGGGATCTTTGTATATGAAACAAGTATATCGTCTGATATTTGACGGATCATTTTTTACACTTACGCGGGGAAGTTCTTTTTTAGAAGCCGTGTCTTTTTTTTCCGTAGTCCGGTAACTATAATAGACCTCGTTTTCGTTCACTTTATAGGTCGCAACAGTCTCGTATCCAGGAAGTGCATCCGGGAGCTTTGTTTCGTTTTGTGAATAAAAACATATCACGAAGAATGCAGAAACAAGCAAGTAAACAAATATGTTCGTAGATGGTCCTATAAAAAACATGGTGCAAATCTATAAAATATTGGATTGGTATATACCGGGTTAGACAAAAAAAATCAGATAGATTCTCTAATTAGAACAGTTCTAAATTTTCTCGAAAAAAGGAAGTGAGTGTTGCATTTATAAAAAAGATAACGATATTTGCACTCGATATAAAATTGTAACAATTACAAATAAACAATGAATACAGTTCAAGATACGAGAGAGTATTTGCTGAAATATAACATCAAGCCGTCAATGCAGCGAATGGCTATCATGGATTTCTTGATAGCTAACCGGATTCATCCCACGGCTGACGAGATTTACAATGCTTTATATCCGACGATTCCCACGTTGTCAAAAACAACCGTGTACAATACGTTGAAATTGTTCACGGAACAAGGAGCCGTAAAAGCGCTTGTAATTGACGAGAAAAACGTGCGTTTTGATATTGACACGACAAGTCACGCCCATTTCATGTGTTTGGGATGCGGGTGCGTGTACGATCTCCCGATAGAGAACCAAGAGGCAATACAACTGGAAGGCGTGGGGGAGTTGACTATCACTGAAATTCACCTTTATTACAAGGGGTATTGTAAAAAATGCGCCGAGGGAAAAGGAAAAAACATATTATTATTACATTAAAAAAGTGCGTTATGAAAAAATTTATCTGTACAGTATGCGGTTACGTTCATGAAGGAGATGAAGCCCCGGAATTTTGTCCTCAATGCAAACAACCGAAGAGTAAATTCAAGGAATTGGTTGAAACTGAAGGAGCTTTGACTTTCGTTGATGAACATCGTATTGGAGTTGCTAAAGGTGTTGATCCGGAAGTTCTTGAAGGACTAAGAGCTCATTTTAACGGAGAATGTACGGAAGTCGGTATGTATTTGGCAATGAGTCGTCAAGCTGATCGCGAGGGATATCCTGAAATTGCGGAAGCATTCAAACGTTATGCTTGGGAAGAAGCAGAACACGCTTCTAAATTTGCAGAACTTCTGGGTGAATGCGTGTGGGATACCAAGACGAATTTGAAAAAACGTATGGAAGCAGAAGCCGGGGCTTGCGAGGACAAAAAACGTATCGCCACGCTGGCTAAAAAATTAGATTTGGATGCGATTCATGACACCGTGCATGAGATGTGCAAGGACGAAGCGCGTCACGGTAAAGGTTTCGAGGGATTGTATAATCGCTATTTCAAATAATCAAAGTACCTTATAAATCATAAGTAGTACTTCTAATTAATCAACAATGGATCATTGCAAATCATTGATCTGTTGTTGATTAATATTTTATTTCAATTTTTATACTTGATTAGCGTAACTTTGCTTCTTATCTTCTCGTAATACAAACAAATTAGAACTTAACACGGAAATTTGTATGAGAACTTATAGATGCGAAGACGTCACTTTATCAGATAAAGGCATAGACAGTAGAGGTTGGTTGTGTAATCCTCAGGAAAAAGGTAAAAAACCAGCGATCCTAGTTTTAGGACCTAAAAATACTTCAACAATCCCTGTATTATTACAATACGCCACGCGTTTGGCAAATTATGGTTTTGTTGTTTTGGGACTGGAAGAAACTCAAAATGTGAAGGCGGCTATTGATTATTTGAGTTTGAAGGATGAAGTGGACCCGAATAAAATGTATGCCATGGGTATATGTAACGGGACCAATGAAGTCTTGGCAAGTACGGAAGCTGAAAAACGCTTAAAAGCGATTGCCCTCGTGGCCGGATGTTACAAACGGAAAGAGGCTTCCCGGGTAAAAGTCCCCACGATTGTCATTCACGGGGGAGAAAACGAGCAAGGGTATCAATCGGCAAGACGTGTGTACGATACGATCTGTGCTGAAGAGAAACTCGCTATATGGGAAGGTTCTGTTTCCCATGCCCAGTATTTTGATGATCCACTCGTGTTGGACAAAACGGTACGTAACGTTTTCCGTTGGTTTAAAACACATTGACAACCACACTATATATTTGAAAAGACCGCCGCTAGTACTAGCGGCGGTCTTTTATTTTATTCCCACCATTGATAAAAGTGATGGATGGCACCATGACCGTGTCCGATCCGGTATTCGGCGGCCGTCTCGATAGCCCCGTGCAGGTATTGTAATGCGGCGGCCACGGCTTGCTCCAAGGGGAGGTCGTGAGCCAGATAAGCGGCGATAGCGGAAGACAAGGAGCACCCCGTACCATGCGTGTTTGGAGTGTCGATCTTCTTCGAGGGGTAGCGGTATTCCTGATCGTTCGTGCAATCAATTAAAACATCTGTTATTTCCTCGCATTCCAGATGCCCCGCTTTCAGTAACACATTACGAGCCCCGACCTTTTTTAAAGCGGGAATTGCGAGATACAAATCTTCTTGTGTTTGTATCTTCTTACCGGATAAAATCTCAATCTCGTAAATATTCGGGGTGATTAACGTGGCCAGCGGGAAAAGTTCTTTCTGGAGGACTATAATCGCCTCTTTCTGCACCAATAAATCTCCAGATGTGGCCACCATGACGGGGTCTACCACGATATGTTTGATCGGGTAATCCGCAAGTACGCGGGTTATTGTCTGGATGACTTCCACGGAATGTAACATCCCGATTTTCACCGTGTCAGCACCGATATCATCCAGGCAGGCCCGAATTTGGGCTTCGATAACCTGAACGGGGAGCGGCTCAATCGCTTTCACTCCCAACGTGTTTTGCGCCGTGACGGCAGTTATCGCGGTCATGGCAAAACATCCGCAAGCGGAAATTGATTTTAAATCCGCCTGTATTCCTGCACCGCCACCACTATCTGATCCGGCAATGGATAAAACTCTTTTATAAGTCTTCATCGTTTTTCTATTAATTAGAAAGATCGGGCATAAAGCACAAAAATAGCCGGACGTTTGTTTATGTCCGGTTTTACGTGTTTCCAATCTTTTATTGACATGGTTTTTATATATTCGTTTTCTGTCGTGATATCACAGGCTATCGTGAGCCGGGTCGTGGGAGATAGAGCGGAAATAATGTCTTCGAACAATTGCAGGTTTCGGTAAGGAGTCTCGATAAACAACTGGGTGCGATTTTCTACTGCTGATTGTTTCTCGAAAACTTTCAAGGCCTTGATCCGCTCCGGTCGGGTAACCGGCAAATAACCATTGAACGAGAAATTCTGACCGTTGGCCCCGGATGCAATAAGTGCCAATAGGATAGAAGAAGGCCCAACCAAGGGGATAACCTGGTAATTATGTTTATGTGCCAGAGCCACTAATTCGGCTCCCGGATCGGCAATGCCGGGACATCCGGCCTCGGAGATGATCCCCACATCCTGATCCGCAAGGTAAGGAACGTAAGTCTCTATATCCTTAATGTCCGAATGTTCATTCAAGTCCAGAAAAGTAAGTTCATCGATATTGATCGATTTCTCTATCTTTTTCAGATAACGACGCGTGTTTTTCACGTTTTCAGTCGCGAACACCTTGATATTCTTTATAATATGAACCACATCTTCGGGGATAACCCCACCTATCGCTGTTTCCCCAAGAAGATTGGGGATTAAATATAGTTTTCCCATAATAAAATGTTTGCGGCAAATATACTGGATTATTCCGAATCTTATTAATTTTGCAATGCACATAAAGCATCCCGTACAGAGTTTTCTTATCGGGAAGTAATATATAAGCAGTTTTCAACGAATGAAAGTAACAATTTTAGGGAGTGGAACCTCGCAAGGTGTTCCCGTTATCGCGTGTGATTGTGAAGTTTGTCGGTCAACCGATGAACATGATAAACGTTTGAGGTGTTCGGCCATGATTGATATCGGGGAGAAAAAATTAATTATAGATGCTGGTCCCGATTTCCGCACGCAAATGCTACGGGCCGGGGTGAAAGTTGTAACCGCCTTACTGTTGACGCATGAACATAAGGATCACATCGGGGGGCTGGATGATATCCGGGCATTCAACTGGGTGAAAAATGGAGAAGTGGATATCTACTGCAACCAACGTACCAAGGATGTTATTTATAAAGACTATGATTATGCTTTTGCCGAGTTCAGGTATCCCGGAGTTCCGGAGATGAATATTCACGTGATCGACGAGGCCCCTTTCCATATTGATGATATCGAGGTGATCCCGGTGACGGTTATGCATTACAGGCTTCCGGTATCCGCTTTCCGGATTGGTAATTTTGCTTATGTCACGGATGCAAATTTCATTTCGGAGGAGAGTATGAAAAAACTGGAAGGAGTGGAATACATGGTGATTAACGCCTTACGCAAAGAGATTCATTTATCTCATTTTACATTGAATCAAGCGATTCAGGTCGTACAACGATTAAACGTGAAGCAAGCGTATATCACGCATATCGGGCATCAAATGGGACTGCACGAGCAGGTTTCTTTGGAATTGCCGGAGAATGTAAAGTTGGCATACGACATGTTAACATTTGAATTTTAAAATCTTATTACCGGGTCCGGGGCTTATTTTGTTAAATAAGCATTGAAGAAGTGGAAACACACGAATAAAAAAAGGTTTAAAATTTCCGTTAATCCACTGTTTTTATTACATTTGTGGGATTTTAGCATGATAGGGGTGAAATTTAAATTAAATCCCTGTCAGATAATGCGTTAATAGAGTAATTTAATATTATAAATGGAAAACGTCGGAGAAAAAATTATCAAGATCAACATCGAGGAGGAGATGAAATCTTCGTACATTGACTATTCAATGTCGGTGATTGTGTCGCGTGCATTGCCTGATGTTAGGGACGGTTTGAAACCGGTACAGAGAAGGGTTTTGTTTGGAATGAGTGAATTGGGAGTTACCTCTGGTAAACCATTCAAAAAGTCAGCGAGAATCGTGGGAGAGGTACTCGGAAAGTACCACCCGCACGGGGATAGCTCGGTTTACATGGCGATGGTTCGTATGGCTCAGAGTTGGTCTTTACGTTATCCCTTGGTTGACGGGCAGGGAAACTTCGGTTCGGTGGACGGTGATAGTCCGGCAGCAATGCGTTATACCGAGGCTCGTTTAATGAAAGTTACGGAAGATACTTTAGCTGATTTGGACAAAGACACGGTAGATATGATCCCGAACTTTGACGAATCATTGAAAGAACCTAGCGTATTGCCGACAAGAATACCCTTGTTACTTGTAAACGGTGCATCCGGTATTGCCGTTGGTATGGCAACAAACATGGCGCCTCACAATATAGGGGACACGATTGATGCCATTTGCGCGTATATTGATGACAACGATATTGAAATCGACGAGTTGATCCGGATCATCAAAGCCCCGGATTTCCCGACAGGAGGTACAATTTACGGTTATAGCGGCGTGAAGGAAGCTTACCACACGGGAAGAGGACGTGTCGTTATCCGTTCAAAAACATCCATTGAAACCACACCTCACGGCAGGGAAAAAATTATCGTACACGAGATCCCGTATATGGTAAATAAGGCGGAATTAATTTCCCGTATCGCGGATTTGGTGAATGACAAGAAGATAGAGGGTATTTCCAATATTAACGACGAGTCCGATCGTAGCGGTATGCGTATCGTTATTGATTTGAAGAAAGACGCGATCGCTAATGTCGTCCTGAACACATTATTAAAACATACGGCACTTCAAACTTCATTCGGGGTGAATAATATCGCCCTGGTTGGCGGAAGACCACGGTTGTTGAATCTGAAAGATTTGATTCGCCTTTTCGTGGAACATCGGCATGACGTGATTGTTCGCCGGACGCAGTTTGAATTAAAACAAGCCGAGGACAGGGCACACATCCTGGAAGGTTTAATCATTGCCAGCGACCATATCGACGAGGTAATCCGGATTATTCGCGCTTCCAAAACACCGGAAGAAGCGAAGAACAATTTAATTGAACGTTTCTCCTTGACTGAAATTCAAGCTCGTGCTATTGTAGAGATGAGATTGCGTCAATTGACGGGTCTGGAGCAGGATAAACTGAGAGCCGAGTATGACGATATAATGAAATTGATCGAGCATTTGAAGGATATCTTAGCTAGCTTGGAATTGAGGATGCAAATTATAAAGGATGAATTGATTCAGGTAAAAGCTCAATATAGCGACGAGCGTAAAACAGACATCGTTTATGCTTCTGAAGAATTCAATCCCGAAGATTTCTACGCTGACGAAGAAATGGTGATCACGATTTCTCATATGGGATACATCAAACGGACCCCGTTGTCAGAATATAAAGTTCAAAACAGAGGAGGAGTTGGTTCCAAGGGATCGGCCACACGTGACGAGGATTTCCTAGAACACATGATCATGGCCACGATGCATAATACCATGTTATTCTTCACGGAAAAAGGAAAATGCTTCTGGTTGAAAGTATGGGAAATTCCCGAAGGATCAAAACAATCCAAAGGAAGAGCAATCCAGAACTTGTTGAATATAGAACCGGATGATAAGGTAAAAGCATATATCAACACGCTTGATTTGAGAGATAATGACTATATTAATAGTAATTATATCGTGTTATGTTCTAAACAAGGTATTGTCAAGAAAACGACGTTGGAGGCTTATTCCCGTCCGAGAGCAAATGGAGTGAACGCGATCACGATCAAGGATGGTGATCAACTTCTGGATGCCAAGATGACAAACGGAGAGAGTGATATTATGATCGCTATAAAATCCGGTAAAGCCATCCGTTTCCCGGAAGAAAAAGTGCGTCCGATGGGTAGAACGGCTTCCGGCGTGAAAGGTATTACGCTTGTTAACGAGGGAGACGAGGTAATTGGCATGATTTGTGTTGAATCTGGGAAATCAGACGTGTTAGTTGTATCCGAGAATGGATACGGTAAACGTTCCAGCGTGGAAGATTATCGTATCACGAACCGGGGAGGTAAAGGGGTTAAGACGATCAATATGACCGATAAGACCGGAAATTTAATAGCCCTGCTTGACGTTACCGATGAAGATAACTTGATGATTATAAACAAATCAGGTTTAACGATCCGTTTGGATGTCAGCACGTTAAGAGTTATGGGACGTAACACGCAGGGAGTTAGATTGATTAACCTGAGAAATGATGATGCTATTGCTGCCGTCGCTAAAGTGTCTGCTTCCAAGGAAGAAGAGAATCTTCCGGAAGAAGGACGGGAGGGGGCTGAAGCATCAGAAGCCGGAGAATCGAATAATGAAGAATAATTATTTACACATGATATCTAATTGGAACACAAATTTTTAACGTATGAAAAAACTACCTTTTATCATTGCCCTTCTGCTTTGCGTGAATATCTCTTTCGCGCAAAAGGGGAAAGTAACATCGGCTGTTAGCTTTTTCACGCAGGGAAAGCTAGATAAAGCGAAAGAACTGATAGATGAAGCTATCAAGCATGAAAATTGCGTGAATTGGGATAAGGCTTATTTCGTGAGAGGACAAATCTATCAAGCTATCTTTGAAACTCAGGATGAGAATTATAAAAAGCTGGCTAAAGATCCCTTATCCGTGGCATGGGATTCTTATCAAAAAGTTATTCAGTTGGACGCCAAGAAGAAATTCGAGAAAGATCTGAAAACTCAGTATGCTAACTTGGTTATTGACTTTACGAATCAAGGTGTTGTCTGTTATAATCAAGGAATGAAAACAGATGACATTAAGGATTTCAAAGATGCTGTAAACAATTTCAAACGCGTATTAGAAATCAATGCTTCTCCGCTAGGAACACAGAAAGTGGACACGACGGTTATCTATAATGCCGGGGTTGCTGCTCATAAAGCCGGAGATTTGGATGAAGCGATCAAATTCTACAAAAAATCCTTGGAATTGAATTACGAAGCCGGAAAGATTTATGCCATGGTAGCTAATATCCTTTTAGGACAAAGTCGGGCTGCTAACGAGGCTGGAGATTCTGTTACCGGGAAAGCAAAACAAGAAGAAGCGGTTAACTTCTTGCACGAAGGTCACAAATTGTATCCGGATGATAATTATATGTTGGTTGAATTGATCAACTATTATTTGATGGGGGATACCCCTGCTAAAGCAGAAGAATTCCTGGATGCCGCGATCAAACAAGAACCTACTAAATCCGAATACTATCGGGCTAAAGGATCTTTGTACGAGAAAATGAATCAGCCGGAAAAAGCCGAAGAAATGTATATCAAGACGTTGGATTTGAATCCGGGAGATTTCTTTGCTCAATACAATCTGGGTAACATTCACTTGAACCGGGTTATTGAGGCTCACAAGGTTGTACAGGACATCGTGGATGCTAAAGAATATAACGCGGCTCTAGATAAAGTTATGGAACAATACGAAGCTGTTATTCCTTATTTTGAAAAAGCGTTAGAATTGAATCCAAAAGATAAAAACACGTTGACCACGTTGAAAGAGTTGTATTTCCGTTTAAGAACTAAGAACAAAACTTATCAAGAGAAATATGACGCAACAATGGCAACTTTGAATAGTTTGTAATCTTGTAAACTATATCTAAGATAAAAGAAGAAAGGAAAAATCCTTTCTTCTTTTTTTATTGTGGTATAATTTCATACAGGAGAGACATGTATAAATGGTGTGTTTTTCAAATCTATTGATTATTATTGTTTTAAAATATAATCCTTATCATAATATAAATTATAAGACATATATATTGTTCTACTAAAACTACAATCCAATCCCGTTATCTATCTTTTTTCATACTTTGTTCTACCCAAATCCCATCAAAACAATTTCCAGATTGTAAACCTACAAATAATTGCCGGGGGTATTCATATTGATTTTCATCAACATGAATAATAAGTTGATGAGAAGATCGTTTAATTGAATACCAATCTCCTTTAATTGGATTACGCATACTGTCTACTTCTAATTGTGGATATAAAGTATCTTGTCCTACAATAGTTTTTAATGACGTGATCCACCAAATACCATTTTTGACTTTGAAAGAATATAAACTATCCTTTGCTGTAATATTTATATAATTCTCTTCAAGACCAACTTCTTCACCACAACCTAATTGCCGATTATCTTCTTTACACATATTGAATGTGAGAACAAAACTAGTAATTACTACCATGCTAAATATTAACTTAACTTTCATAAGCGATTAATTTATAATCTATTTGTAAGCAGAAAGACTCTTTAGTACAGTCTTTTTAATCTAAATATTTGATTCTAGGGTCGATAAATTGTCTTGCGCAAGGCTTGTTAATTATTTGTATATACATTTTCAAAGGTACAAAATAAAAATGTGAAAGTAAGCCTGTATAGTATATTTTGTGACAATATTATTGGAATATATCTTTTTTTTTCTTGTTAACATAGCTCATCGCTATTATTTGTGGGTGGGTAATAATTTCCTTTTCTCGCTAAAAAGCCTCCATTTTCTTTCCTTGATCCTGCAAAGTTACTATATTTGTAGGTTACAAAACAAAACTTCATTAATCTAAGAAAATTATTCATGCATAATAAAGTGGTGATTATTACGGGAGCCTCTTCTGGTATTGGTAAAGCGTTAGTTTATGAATTTGCAAAACGTGGAGCGAAAATTGCCATGGGTGCCCGGAATTTGGATGAATTGCTGAAGATTGAAACGGATTTAAAATCTCAGGGAGTTGAAAGCCTTTCCGTTCAAACGGATGTAACCCAAGAATCGGATTGTAAGAACTTGATAGATAAGACGGTTGAAAAGTTTGGAAAGATTGATGTTCTCGTGAATAATGCGGGAATATCCATGCGGGCCATATTTGAGGATTTGGAACTGGATGTTATTCGTCGTCTTATGGATGTAAATTTTTGGGGAACAGTTTATTGTACGAAATTTGCGATTCCCTACTTGTTGCAATCCAAAGGGAGTTTGGTCGGGATTATTTCTGTTGCCGGGTTCTTGGGATTGCCGGGAAGAACCGGTTATTCTGCCAGTAAATTTGCCGTACGTGGTTTCCTGAACACGTTACGGGTTGAAAATCTGAAAAAAGGACTGCATGTTCTCGTTGCCGCACCGGGATTCACTGCATCTAATATACGAAAGACAGCTTTGGTTGCCGACGGACACCAACAAGGAGAAAGCCCGCGGGTTGAAAGCAATATGATGAGTGCGGAAAGATGTGCCCAAATCATTGTAAATGGTGTTGTGAAGCGCAAACGAGAGATCGTGATGACTCTGGTAGAAGGAAAAATATCTGTATTTCTGAGTAAATGGTTTCCCAGTCTATTGGATAAACTTGCTTACAGTCACATGGCCAAAGAACCGGATTCACCGTTTAAATAAATAGAGCACATGAGAAATCTTGTACTTGTTATTCTTGTATCTCTACTATCATTTAATTCTCTTTTCGCGCAAAAGAGAACACATGTTCGTGTGATGCCGGAAGTACAGAATTCATACATTTTACCTTTAAAACATAATCGCGTGGACTCCCTTAACCGAGTGTGTCCTCGGCTAAAATATATTTTCCGGACTTATAAAAATCAACATATTGACGATCCGGCCGTTCGTTACGCTTTGGATAATTTGAAAAAAGAACGGGCAAAATATTACGAGTTATACCGGGCTATCAACACCTTGAGCGATTATGCTGAAAACGAGCATATCAAATATATGCTAAACTACGTGAGGCATTATTTTGAGACCGTACAGGCCAAGGAGGAAGCTATCCGGAAAATTGAGGAGCGTATTAAAAGAGATAGTGCAGAGTTTTATATCAGACACCCAGAAGATACGACGCGGCACGATGAATTATTGAACCAGAATTTGAAGACTCTCCTCTCCTTCATGGATCGGGATGTTAATTACCAATGGTTGAAAGAAAAAAGTCGGGATTCCGTGCAAATCACCTTGTTATCCGCCTCGAACCACCCTAAAAATCTATGGCTCAATACCGGGAGGACACAATATTACCGTTTTATGGCGGAGAATTTTATCGGTGATACTATCGGGACTTGGGTAAAAGTAATGCCACGAGGTAATCAGTTAAAATTCTTCCTGGACGAAAATGTCTATCAATACAAGAAGTACACGCAACCCAAAGAAATAAAAGAAGAGTGTCGCTTGGAAGCATCCGACTCGATCTATTTCGTGCTGGCGGAAATGAACGTCGGGAAGTTAACGAAAAGACACTGGATGTATTATTCCGATGTAACCCTTTCGTTCGGACAGGGATACATCAGTAGCAATTGGGCAAGCGGTGGAGAAAACTCGTTATCTATACTCTCTGATATAAAGTACTTTATCACTTATAAAAAGAAAAATACGACATGGGAAAATTCATTCCGTTATCGAGTGGGTGCTTTAAAAAGCGGTAGTGAAGATCTGAGCAAAAACGAGGACAAGTTGGAAATCCAATCCAAGCTGGGAATGAAGGCTTTCAGACACTGGAATTATGCTACCCAGTTTGACATGAATACGGTGTTGTTCAAGAGTTACAATAACCCCAAAGATAAAAAAGTGATTGCCACGTTCTTGACTCCCGGAAATTTCACCTTGTCACTGGGTTTGGATTTCAAGCCACGGAATAATATTTCATTATACCTTTCTCCTATTGCCGGACAATGGATTTATATGCGGGATACGAACCTGGTGGAACCCAGTCGTTACGGCTTGGAAAAAGGCAAAAAAATCAAAAGTGATGCCGGTGCTAAAATTGAGTTGAAGAACCAGCATGATTTTTTCAATTTTTTGAAACTAGACAATCACCTGATAATATTCTCCAGTTATTACGAGCAACCGGAGAAATTAACGCTAGACTGGCGTCTGACATTGACTTTCAAGATAAATTATTTCATGCAGACCTCTGTCTACGCCAATGCCGTATATAATCAGAATGATTCGAAAAAGATACAAATGAAAGAGACACTTAATTTAGGAATATACTTTAGATTTTAAACAATATGATGAATTTTGATACTTGTGAAATAAATAATATCGTGATCCATGATATTGGTAATAAATACGAGGACGGGAAATTACGTCTTTCCGAGTCTTGTTTTTTGCCGGATGACATGGATGTTCATAATTTGCTGAAAAGCTATTTTTTGGCTCCTTTTAAAAAGGATGCATATTACCGCTTCGCTCCCATCGAGGATAACCTGTTCCACAACTTGATCTATAACGCGGTAAATTCTATTTTCGAGGATAACACGAATTTTTACGAGGCCTCGTTGAATATAGCACAACACTTGTTCGATCAATCCAATCACCCCAACATCAAAGCCGGGGAATTGTACATGGTACATTTCAAGGACTGCGTGTTGGAAGAAGGCCCCTGTGATGCTATCGGCATTTTCAAGTCGGAAACAAAAGATACCTTTTTGAAAATCATCATGAACGAGAACAGCTATCAGCTGGAGAGCGAGTCCGGGATTAATATCAAGAAACTGGATAAAGCATGTCTTGTCTTCAATATTGAAAGCGAAAACGGTTACCGGGTAAGTATTCTGGATAAAACGAACTCCACGGAGGCTGTTTACTGGACAACGGATTTCTTGGGACTGGAACAGTGCGAGGACAACTATTTCCAGACTTCCAACTATCTAAAACTCTGCAAAGACTTCGTGCAAGAGGTATATAATCAGGAGAATGATATCCCTAAAGCGGATCAGATCGACATGCTCAATCGTTCGCTCGACTATTTTAAAAAGGCCGACACGTTCAACGAGAGTCTGTTCAAGGAAGAAGTTGTCTCGGACCCACAAGTGATTAATGCTTTCGAGAATTTCAAGAACTATTACGAGGAAAAGAACGAGCTTGCCCTGAAGGATCAGTTTGATGTATCAAGCAGTGCGGTAAAGGACGAGAAAAAATACTTCAAGCACATCCTGAAACTGGATAAAAATTTTCATGTCTACATTCACGGGCAAAAGAAATATATAGAGAAAGGTTATGATGCCGAGCGAGATATGAATTTTTACAAACTATATTTCAGAGAAGAAAACTAACATTCCGGTTCTATGAGTAAAAAGATCAGGAGAATAATTATCGCCCTAGTATTGCTGGTCGTGATTGTAATCGCGGCTGGAGGCTTGGGCTACTATTATATTCTGGCTCCCAACACAACCGTGAATGATGACGGGATTGTATACGTGAGGGATTCAGCGAATAGCGTGTCCCGGGTGTTTGAAACGTTGCGAAGGCAGGGGTATATTAAAAGCATACACACCCTCAGTGGCGTGGCGAAGTTAAAACGCTTTGTTTCCCAGGTAAGACCCGGAAGATACAAAATCCGGGACGGGATGAATAATAATGAACTGATCAACATGCTCCGAGCCGGGAACCAGTATCCCGTGATTTTCACGTTCAACAATATGCGCACGCTGGAAGAGTTTGCGACAAAAGCGACCGAAGAATTAGCCGTTTCGAAGAATGAATTGTTGACTTTACTAAAAGATACCGACGTGCTCGCTAACCTGGGATTCGATTCCTGCACGATTATGGCCATGTTTATTCCCAATACCTACCAGATATACTGGAATACTTCGGCCCTCGATCTGTTGAAACGTATGAAGAAAGAATATGATCGCTTCTGGAATGAAAATCGAATGGCCAAAGCCACGGCCATGGGGTTATCGCCGGAAGAAGTCATCACGTTAGCTTCTATTATTGAAGAAGAGACCGTCAAACCGGAAGAATACCCTGTCATCGCGGGGGTTTACGTGAATCGGTTGAACCGGGGAATCAAACTGGACGCCTGTCCCACGCTGAAATACGTGTTGGGTGATTTCACGATTAGCCGAATTCTAGATCGTTACTTGAAAATAGATTCTCCTTACAATACTTACATGTATGCCGGACTTCCCCCCGGCCCTATTCGCATGGCCTCAATCAAAGTGATTGACAGCGTGTTAAACTACCAGAAGCACGATTATCTATTCTTCTGCGCCAAGAGTGATTTTTCGGGTTATCACAACTTTTCGAAAACACTCCGCCAACACAACATCTATGCCCGAGAGTATCACCAGGAGCTGAATAAACGCAAGATTTGGAAATGATCGAATGTAGAATACAAAATAACTTACAACTTGTAATCTGTCAACTTGTAACTCGCCACAGACGAATAAATTGAAGATTTTTTTGTAATTCCGAAGTAAAATCGTAACTTTGCGGGCGATAAATAAAATTTATTTACATTAATGTATTAATAAACAATCAGTTATGTTGAATCATTACGAAACCGTTT
>OGHO01000921.1_pt1 | contig 32103 bp, 29 predicted proteins | sample 1571421 | NCBI WGS metagenome assembly OGHO01 (sample SAMEA2581937, study PRJEB24529) | metagenome | biome: Human gut stool | place: China | collected 2011
TTGCGGTGCCACGTATGGCTTTTAAGCTCGGTGAGCTGCGTGCAGGTCTGGTAAATACTGCCGTCGGCGTCGATGTTGAAATGGTAGTCGTCGTAAAGCTGGCCGTAACGTCCTGCGGTCCAGTGCAGATAGATCTGCGAGATGCGGTTGTGTCCCAGGGCGACAAGTTCGGCGAGTTTGGCTGCTGTCAGCAGCGGTACTGATGATATTTGCATGGTGATGCTCCTTTCCTGTGAGTTTGGAGAGCAGGCCATTATTTTAACGTACTCCGTTCAGCATTTTGATGTGCTGTGGCACCCTCTCACTCTTATATGGCTTTTTAGGCCCTGTTTTTTAACCTGCCGGCAGGAAAAATTTAAAAAGTGTAAAATTTGCTCTTCCAAGCGGCGGATAAAATTTATTTATGTAAAGGGGGTTAAAAATGACCTTGTAAAAAGCCATATAAGAGTAGGGGATATTATTACTGACGCAGTAAGCATACCGAATCTTTTAAATCTTAAAGACCTTTAGCATATCTTAAAGCTTTTAAATCATTAAAATCTGTAAATCCTTCGTACATACTTATGATTTTGACTTGGAAGTTTTAAGTGTTAATAATGGTTTTGTATTACTGATCTGCGTTAGTATTGATACTTACACCCTAAATTCAGCGAAAGCAGGTAAAAAACATGAATGATTCTTTAGCTTCACAACAAAAATCTAAAAAGACGGGCGGCGATGTGCTGAGTGCCCGTATTTTGTATTTGGCGCTGAAATGCCCCTTACTGCAGGGAAAACACTGCCAGACAGAGACTGTACGGCCAGTTGAGCCGCAGTCTGCCAGAACGGTGAAACCGCCGAGAAAGGACGATGCTTTAGTAGAGCTGCGTATCGTTTTGCCTTATGGTCTGCGCAAGCAGGCACAGGACGAGCATATCAACTGCAGCGCTTTGTTCCGCAGGGCGCTTAAGCGCAGTTTAACGTCACGCCGCAGTTCAGGCGCAAGGTGTGACTAGTGGATCATTTTACAGCGATCGAAAATGCGTGGCTGGAACCTCCGCAGAGCCTGGCGGAAGACGTGTACAGCTGTGAATTGTGTAATGAGGCTGTTGGCGCCGGTGATTTGTATATCGAGCTGGATGGGATCATTATTTGTATAGACTGTCTGGACAGCCTGACGGCGCGGGAGCTGGCAGTAGAGGTGTTGAATAATAAGATCACCGCAGCAGGGTGAGATAAGGGGATGTATTGATGACAGTTACTTGCACAGAAACAGCGGAGTGTGATAAATGGGCCGAAATAGTGGCTTTAGCGCAGCAGGGCAATAAAAAGATGCTGGGGGTGATTTTGCAGGCTTTTGATATCAAACTGCGAAAAATAGCACATACCAGCGCTTATAAAGGTTTTGCCGAGGATGGCGAGCAGATCGAAAGGGTTGCCGTGGTAAAGGCGCTGGAAAAGTGGGGACAGCGGCAGGATTTCGAGAAGCTGCCGGCTTTTATCGTCAGTAAGTCGTATACGGCGCTCAGCAGTGAATGGAAACGCCGGCATAAGGATGAAGAAATGACCTGCCCTTATGAAATAGAAAGCGGCTGTGAATTTGCAGAGGAAGTGCTGACGGCAGATGCGGCGCAGACGACGCGTACTTATTTTGAACAGCAGCAACTGCAGCAGGATTTTGCGGAAGTGCAGGAACTGCTGGTACAGCTTTCGCCCAAACAGGAAGAATTGATCGAACTGCATTTTCTGGAAGGCTGGAGCAACGGCGAACTGGCACAGAGGTTTGGCGTCAGCCCGGCTGCGATCAGCAAAACGATCAAAAAAGGGCTTACTAAGCTGCGGCAGCTGCTGCTTGCAGCGCATCAGGCCGAAAAACAGCGGGAAGCGGAAGAACTGATGATGTAGATAAGCTGGGATATGGATCATCAGGCGCAGGCCGGCAGGCTGTTATGGCACTGCCGGATAGGGTGATCTGACTGGGAAATGCGTTTGCCGCCGCCTGGACAGAGAAACCCGTAAGTGCGCCTGACCATATAAGCCAATCAAAGGCTGAAAATATTGCGAAGGATGTGCTGAAAAATGGAGAGACCTTATGAACAGATACGGCGGATGGTAAAACTGTTTGAATATAACAGGCTGAAGCTGCGGTTTAGAAACGAAGATGAGCGGGCCAGGTTTATTGATAGCTGGGCAGAACGCTTCTGCGAGACGGACGATGCCGAATGGAATATTGCGGTGACTATTATGACTGCCCGCCGCCGCGAACCGAACTTCTATAATATGGAAAAAGCCCTGCGCGAAGCGCAGGGCATAAGGAGGGAGCGAGTATTTGATAAAGAGCGGAAAGAAATGCAAAATGGGGAAGTAAGCAGCTGGGAAGAAAAAGGGCATGACAAAAACGATAAGGTGGAAAACGAAAATAACGCTCTCAATACAGCGGACAGTGCACAAAAAAGAGCCTTGCATATGCAAGGCTCATATAATTTGAAAGCTACCCCGAAAACACCCGAAGAAATAGCGCAGGAAGCACTGCTGAGGTATGAGAGGAGGGGGAGAGGTTAAATAAAAATGTTTGAGATACAGCTCCATGATGCTATAATTAATTATCGCTTATATTAAGCGTGAGTTTAAAAGGGGTGAATTTATTTATGAATGAAAATAAAAATACTCAAGGGTTATATCAGACCTTATGGAATTCAGCAGATATTTTACGGTCCAAGATGGATGCTTCGGAATATAAAAGTTATTTACTTGGATTGGTGTTTTATAAGTATTTATCCGATAAAATGTTATATTATGCGGCTGATGTTTTAGAAGAGCCAACAAATGATGTAAAGAAAGCGTACCAAATTTATGATAAAGCGTATAACGATAATGATTTACATGATGATCTTTTAGCAAATATAAAAGACGAGTTTTTTTATTGTATTGAGCCAAATCTTACATTTACTAAAATGGTGGAAAGTATTTTTGATGGAACATTTCAACTTGAAAACCTTGCTCAAGCATTTAGAGATATTGAAGCCTCAAGTGAGATATATGAAAACTTGTTTGAGGATGTAGACCTGTACTCTAAAAAATTAGGGAATACACCCCAAAAAGCAAACCAAACGATTAGTGAAGTGATGAAACAATTAAATCAGCTGGATTTAGCTGGTTATACTGGCGATATGCTCGGTGACGCCTATGAATATTTGATTGGACAATTTGCATCAGACTCGGGTAAAAAAGCAGGGGAATTTTATACTCCACAGCCAGTTGCGAAGTTAATGACACAGATTGTCTTACATGGAAGAGAAAATAAAAAAGGTTTTACTGTATATGATGCGACAATGGGGTCTGGTTCTTTGTTGCTCAATGCTCGGAAGTATTCAAATGAGCCTGATACAATAGCTTATTTTGGGCAAGAGCTTAATACTTCAACTTACAACTTAGCACGAATGAATATGATTCTTCATAGCGTGTCGATAGAGAATCAGCACTTGCATAATGCTGATACCTTAGATCAAGATTGGCCTACAGAAGAACCGACAAATTTTGATGCAGTATTAATGAATCCTCCGTATTCGGCAAAATGGAGTGCGGATAAGGGCTTTTTGCAAGATCCTCGGTTTTCTAATTATGGTGTATTAGCTCCAAAGTCAAAGGCTGATTTTGCTTTTCTTCTGCATGGTTTTTATCATTTAAAAGATGACGGTATTATGGCAATCGTCTTACCTCATGGTGTTTTGTTTAGAGGCAATGCAGAAGGTAAAATACGTAAATCGTTGTTGGAGTCTGGATGTATTTATGCGGTTATCGGTTTGCCTGCAAATATTTTTTATAATACAGGCATTCCAACAACTATTATGGTATTAAAAAAATCTCGATCAACTAAGGATGTACTTTTTATTGATGCATCAAAATGTTTTACAAAAGGCAAGAATCAAAATTTAATGACGGATGATCATATTCAGAAAATTGTTGATGCATATATAAAAAGAGAAAATGTGGACAAGTTTACGCATATTGCTGATTTTGCAGAAATTGAAGAAAATGATTTCAACCTTAACATACCGCGTTATGTAGATACATTCGAAGAAGAAGAACCAATTGATATTGTTGAGTTAAGCAAAGAAATGAAAAATATTGATGCAGAAATTAAAAAAGCTGAAAGGGAACTTTTGGCAATGATTGGCCAGTTAGCGGTTACTGAAGAATCAAAAGATATCATTGAAGCTGCTATGGAGGTATTCCGTCATGAACACTAAAAGGGCACCAAAGGTGCGTTTTAAGGGTTTCACTGACGCTTGGGAACAACGTAAGTTGGAAGCGTTGGTCGATGTTTGTAGTGGTAGAGATTACAAACATCTAACAGAAGGCGATATTCCTGTCTATGGAACGGGTGGTTATATGCTTAGTGTAAGTGAAGCCTTATCCTATGACAAAGATGCAATTGGAATTGGAAGAAAAGGCACAATTGATAAACCTTATATCTTGAATGCCCCATTTTGGACGGTAGATACGTTGTTTTACGCCATTCCGAAGGAAAAAGTTGACTTGAATTTTGCATTTGCTATATTCCAAAATATCAACTGGAAAAAGAAAGATGAGTCAACCGGTGTTCCAAGTTTGTCAAGAACAGCCATAAACGAAATTCATATTCTCGTTCCTCAATATGATGAGCAACAAGCACTTGGACAACTATTTTATGGTATCGACCGCCTTATCACTCTTCATCAGCGAAAATTAGACAAAACGAAAAAGTTGAAAAAGGCTTTTTTGAATTTGATTTTTGGTCAGAAGCTGCGGTTTCGTGGGTTTACTGACAGTTGGGAACTGCGTAAATTGGAAGAAATCTCAAATAAGGTTATTGAGAGAAACAAAGACTGTAAATATACTGAAACTTTTACTAATTCAGCTGAGCTTGGAATAATAAGCCAAAGAGATTTTTTTGACAAAGACATTTCTAATAATGAAAATATGAATGGCTATTATGTCGTAAGGAATGGAGATTTTGTATATAATCCTCGCGTTTCAACTTCTGCCCCAGTAGGGCCAATAAAAAGAAATAATCTAGGAAGAACAGGTATTATGTCTCCGCTATATTATATTTTTCACACGCATGATATAGTAGATGGCAGATATCTTGAATATTATTTTTCATCGACAAAATGGCATAAATTTATGAAACAAAATGGAGACTCTGGTGTTAGATCTGATAGGCTTGCAATTAAGGATACTACATTTATTAAAATGATAATTCCTATACCATCAAAAATGAAAGAACAGAGAAAAGTAGGGATCTTTTTTAAACTGCTGGATGATACAATCATTCTTCGTCAAGAAAAAATAAATCAACTAATAAAACTTAAAACCATCTTCTTGAAAAATATGTTCATATGAAAAAAGGCGCATTTGCGCCTTTTATTTTATCTTAATACAAACCGGATAAGTAATTTATAATTTTATTGTTATCCTTGTTTTCTAGTTCCTGAATTATATGTAAATATGTATGCTGTGTAGTTGTTATATTTGCATGTCCAAGTCGCCTGGCTACGCTGGCAATAGATACTCCAGCATATAACAACAAAGAGGCATGGGTATGCCTCAAACCATGCACGGATATTATTGGTATACTCACATCAGCACAATAGCTTTCAAGCTTATCATTTATAGTTGAATTAAAGATCCTCCCTCGAACAAAAATAGGCTCGTTTTGAGGGAGGTTTTTTATAAGCGTAGCAAATTGCATAGCTGTTCGCCAGTCCATCTGTATCTTCCTTATAGAAGATTTGTTTTTTGTAGGTTGAAATCCTCCTATTGGTGATTTGTAATTCCATGTTTGGGATATATTTAGTACCTGATTTGAAAAATCAAAATCCTCTGGAGTAATTGCTAATGACTCAGAAAAGCGAAGTCCTGTTTTAGCGATTAACATAATCAGCCAATCAAAGTTAATTTCTTCATTTAATTCTAATCGTGCTATTAACTTTTGTAGTTCACATTGATTAAGATATTTCGTTTTTTTTGAGGAAGCTTCTTTACCTTTTATTACGACTTTGCGTGTTGGATCACGGTTTAATAGCCCATCGTCAATTGCATCAAGTATGGCTCCTTTAAGTTGATGGTGGAAATCCATTGTAGTTTGTCGTTCATGTGTTTCAGCAAAATCGTTCAATAATTTTTGATATTCTTTACGATCTAGAGCCAAAAGTTTGGTTTCAGGTGCTAAATGCTGCAAATGTTTCAGCGTCATCAAGTATTTTCGCATTGTCACATCACGTACTGCACCTTTTTTGTAGAGAAATATCCATTGTTTAAAATACTCATGTAATAATATTGAAGATTGACCTTTTTTCATCATAAATACCTCCTGATTTTTATTTTCAGTCAACCTCTTAATTATCAGTGTATTAGATATTTTAAATCAACATATTTCTGAGAAGCACCTTTTTTAAATCTTTTAAGTTATCAAGTTTCTTTTGATGAAAGATAATTGTTTTATTAATTTTTGTATAGAGTAAATAAAATTTCTTTTGTTCTTCAATTTTTGGAAAAAAAAGATTGCCGTCTAAAGCTCCTGCATCTGATATATTAATAGTGTTCTTAGCACCTTTTGAAACTAACGGAGAAAGATATTGTGTAGAATTACTGTCATTTTTTAGTAACATGGCCACAAATGGAGCAAATACCCTGTCTGTGGATTTATAAACTGCATATAAAGGGGATACAATTCCAATTATTGTGGCTTCCTGAAAAATTCCGTAAGGAGCATCTTTTAATGGGCTCTTTGTGTAAATTAAGTCTCCTGGTTTTATTACCTTATAGTTTGATATATCATTACCAGCAAAAGAGCGTCCTTGATATTCGATTTGATTGACTGTCCCCGCTTCTCTCGAAACAGATATAACATCATTTTTTGAGAAGAGATTATTTTTATTTCGTTCATTCGATATTTTCAAAACATTTTTTAATTTTTCTTTTTTCCATTTATCCTCAAAGCCGTAAAATCTAAGTTTCTGACTAAAAATCAAATTCAAAAAAGCCTTTTTCAACTTTTTCGTTTTGTCTAATTTTCGCTGATGAAGGGTGATAAGGTTATCTATAGATCGAAAATATCTGCCGATTAGGGCTTGCTCGTCTATAGAAGGTGGTACAAAGAATAAAGTTTTTGACACCAAATTCCAGTCCGCACGAGGCATTTTTGTTCCGATTGACTGATTGGCAACATCGTCGAATTGTTGTCCCTGAATAAGTCTAAAGAGGAAACTGCTATCCGCATCTTTAGGCTGTAAAACCCAGAAATCACCTACCGCAAGCCCAGAAAATGAAGGCAAAAACCAATTATGAAGATATGGTCTTAGCTTTCCATAGAGTACATCTCCCTGATTGAAAACAATCCCCGGTTTGCTAATTCCTTTCAATTTAACATCCTTGTTCAACAGTCCAATACCTGAAATAATATCTTCGTATTCAACTCGAGGAAGCGTAGGGTCAGCACTCATAGATGATGCTCGTGCAGCTATACTTTCAAACTTACGCAGTTCCCAAGCGATAAAATATAGATATGACTATATATAATTCAATGTGTTATAATTTATTAAATGGACAAAAGGGGCGTTGTGGAATGGGCGTTAAATTCACATCTGAGTCAGAAATGGAAAGAAGTTTGATAAATGAGTTGGTTTCAGGAGTTTCCCAGTGGACTTATAGGGAAGACTTGAAAAGTGAAGCGGACTTGTGGAACAATTTAAAAAATAAACTTGAAAATAACAATGCAAATATCTTAAAAGAAATCCCTTTAACGGAACAGGAATTTCAGCAGGTAAAAACACAGCTTACATTTCCAACTTTCGTGGATGCTGCAAAATGGCTCGCTGGTGAGAATGGTATAGCAAAAGTACAGGTGCAGCGCGAGGATGCATCGCTGGGTACAATTAGACTGTCTGTATTATGGAGAGAAGATATTGCTGGCGGGCATTCTAGTTATGAAGTTGTTAGCCAAGTTAAAATCATGAAAAACGACGAAATGGATAGGAATCGTCGTTTTGATGTATCCCTACTTATCAATGGCTTGCCGATGATACAGGTAGAGCTTAAAAACAGGGCGCATTCTTATATGGATGCATTCCGTCAAGTACAAAAATATATGCAACAAGGTAAGTATACAGGTATTTTTTCGTGCTTACAGATGTTCGTTGTGTCTAATGGGACTGATACGAGATATATTGCATCGGCGGTTTGCGGAAAACTTAAAGAGCAATTTTTATCTACTTGGGTAGATAAAAATAATAAGGCAGTCAACAATTATTTGGATTTTACAGAACACGTGCTTTCTATACCTCAAGCGCATAAGATGGTGACTCAATATACTGTTATTGACAGTAAGAAAAAAGCGTTGATTTTGTTGCGTCCATACCAAATTCACGCTATCGAGGCGATTAAGGATGCGAGCAAGAGGCAGGAGTCTGGCTATGTTTGGCATACAACAGGGTCTGGTAAAACTTTAACAAGTTACAAAGTAGCACGTAATTTATTGCAAATTCCTTCCCTGGATAAAACTATATTTATCGTGGATCGCATAGATTTGGATCAACAGACGACATCGAGTTTTATTAGTTATGCTGAGCACGATGTAATTGAGATAGATGAAACAGACAATGTTACTGATCTGATAAAAAAGTTGCTTTCTGCTGATAGAACAGTTATTGTAACAACAATTCAAAAATTGAATTATGTTATGCGTCGTTTTGAAGGACAGGAAGAAACTCCTAAATTTAAAAAGATGAGAAATCTTCGTTTAGCGTTTGTAGTTGATGAATGCCATAGAGCGATATCTCCTTTGAAGCAACGTGAAATTCAAAAGTTTTTTATTCGGTCTTTATGGTATGGTTTCACTGGGACTCCGATTTTTAAGGAGAATGCAAAAAAAGAAATAGGAAACCTTGCAAGAACAACGGAAGAGCAATATGGTAAGAGAGTCCATGAGTATACTGTTAAAGAAGCCATTCATGATAAGGCAGTATTAGGGTTTCAGGTAGAGTATAAAACTACAATATCAGAGGATGAGCTAAATGAGCTTGTTAGAGTAAGAAGACCTGATGTAAATCCAGACAGTATGGAACGTCAAGATAAAGAAATGGTTTTGCGCAAGGATGATTTTGAAAAAGAAGATCATATGCTAGAGGTATTGAATTCAATTGTAAATAAATCAAAAATCAAGTTTGGTTTGGATTTAGGAGTAGGAAAAACATATACAGCTTTATTAACAACTAGTTCAATTGCTAAGGCACAGAGATATTATCTACTTTTGAAAGAAATTAAAGAAGGAAAATCTAAAATTCAGATTTCTGAAAATGTTAAGAAGTCTGTTCCAGATTTTCCAAAATTTGCTATTACATATTCAGTGAGTGAAAATGAAGATGGAAGCGTAGTAAATCAGGAGAAAATGAACGAGGCCATTGATGATTATAATAGACAGTTTGGAACAAGGTTTTCTCTTGAAACAATCAAAGCCTATAATGCAGATATCAATGAGAGACTTGCAAGAAAACAGGAGAAATACCAGTATCGAAAAGAACAATTAGATATTGTTATTGTGGTAGATAGGTTGCTTACGGGGTTTGATGCTCCATGTTTGTCGACACTATTTATTGATCGTGCCCCTATGCGTCCTCACGATTTAATTCAAGCTCTTTCGCGAACAAACCGGTTGTTTGATGCTAGGAAAAAGTATGGGCAAATTATAACTTATCAGACACCTGTTAATTTTAAAAAATGCATTGATAAGGCTTTGCAGCTTTATTCCAATGGAGGCGAAAATTATGTTCTAGCACCAGATTATTTTGAAGCCAGGCGGCGTTTTCAAGAAGCAGTAAAAGCGCTTTTGGACCTAGCGCCAACTCCTGAAAGTGTAGATGCATTGACAGACTTGGAAGAGATGAAGAAGTTTGCCAAAGGTTATCAGCAATTTGATAAGACGCTTACTGCAATAAAGGTATACAGCGAGTTTGAAGAGGAAATGAAAGAAACTGATCCTGATTGTTCAATTCTGGCAGATATTGATTTAACTGTGCTAGAGGAGTATCAAGGGAAATATGAAAATTTACTTGAACGAATTAAAGCATTAACATCTGATTCAGATGGAGAAGACATTCTGGATATAGATATAGAATATGAGTTGGAAGCATTTACAACTGATGAAATTAATTACCAGTATATTTTAAGTCTTATCCAAGCTTATTTACCAAAACAAAATCAAGCATATCAAGCCCCAACAGCTAAAAATAATGAAGAAATTGAGCAATATTTAGAACAATTAGCACAACGAAATCAAAATCTTGCCTCAATGGTAAAAGAACTGTGGGTGGATGTTAAAGAGGAACCTGAAGCTTATAAGGGGCAACAAATTGCGATTTTGCTTGAAAGAAAAATAGAAAGTTTTATTCAAAATCGTGTACAACAATATGCTGATAAATGGTGTATGGATGAGGCTACGTTAAGATTCTTAATTGATAATTATCGACCGCAAAGAGAAAAGCAGAATGGTGAGACTGAGTTGAAAAAATCGGGAGATTACGAGAAATATAAATCGAAAACAAAAGATCCAGTATCTAAATTACATTATTGGAAAGAGGCACGTAGAGATATTTTTAGTATGATAGTAAAAGAAATTCTGCCATTGCGAGAACGATGACTTAAAATTTGGAAGATGGTAAAAGTTAAGGAGGAATACAGATTGCAGGATAAATGGCGAGAAAAACAAGGTCATAAAGAAAATAGAAATGACTAAGTGAAATCCGAAGTAAGCACTGTTGTCGAAACAAATAGCGGAACAACTACCATCAATACATAAAAAAAGAGCCTTGCAGCTGCAAGGCTCTTGTAATTTGAAAACCACTCCGAAAACACCCGAAGAAATAGCGCAGGAAGCACGGCTAAGGTATGAGAGGGAGGAAGTAGTTTTTTATTTAACGAGGATATTAGCCATGATATCATCTCAATAAATTAATTTGTTATCAATATAAAATAAGAGGTATAAATTTATAGATAGCGTTTAATTATTTCAAACTGTTCTTCTGTTAGTGCTGAAAGATCTTTTTTAAAGACAATTTCTTGATCATCTACTGTAACAATAAATTCTTTAATCCACGATATTTCTTCAAATGAAAATCCATATCGAAGTAACCAAATTTCTGTTGGATCATCTGTACCATATCTAATGTAGTTACTCATCTTTGTTGCACGATTATCCTTCGTATTATTTGCATATAACATGAATGCAGCACATATAGGATCAGCAATTGATAATGTTATCACTTTATCAATATAATCATATGTATCAAAAACTAAAAGATCATAATTAAGTTGATCTACAGATAAATTATTTGGGAATAAAACGGCTTTGCGAGCTGAAATATTAGGTAATTGAGTCGGAATTTGTGAATATCTAATATAAAGACGATTAAGTTTTGATGAAAATTCTCTTCTACTGATTTTGTGTTCACGATATTCTTTGAGTATTATTCGCTGTTCTTTTTTTCTTGTTAAATAAGAATATCTTAAAGCCAAAACCTCTTTGAAAGATTTTCCTTGTATATGCCAGAGTAATATTGGTATTGAGGTGCTTAGAATAGATTGCTCTGCAAGTTTAAGTTTTTTTCGTCGCAAATGTAATGTATAAAGATCTTTGAATGCAGCTTTTATTTGATTGCGTTGACTGCTAGAAAGTTTTTCGTAATAATGATTTCCAGTAATTATTTTATCATCTATAAATAATTTATCTATAAGAAATGCAACGGTTTCTTCAAAATTACTAGTTTGAATGCGCTGAATTTGTTGCTGAGTTAATCTAGTTTCGCCATCAAAGGAATTATTCTTCATTGCATCCACTAAATCTTTGTTGTCTTCACTTACTTCATTGTCTTCGCAATCTAATTTAGAAGTATCTTCTAAATTAAAGTTTTGATTTATTCTTTCGCAGAATGATTTAAGATTTTTGCTTTTTATTATTGTATATCCATAATCAAACTTATTTTGTTCTACTGTACTTCTGCCTGCACGTCCAATTAAATTTTTCAATGTCAGCGGATCCATTTTTCTGTAATTATCGATGAAAACAGCATCAAACGGCATGTTTATTCCTTGTACTAATGTTGATGTAGCAAAGCAGATTTTTGCATAGTTATCTCTAACAAATTGTTCAATAATTAAACGCATTTTTAAAGGCATGGAACCGTGGTGAATCACGATACCTCTTTCCATTAATCGAACAATTTGGGATTCTTTTTTTGATCCAGACTTTCCGGCGCCTATATAATCTCTGATTTGTTCTATGTATTTTAAGGCAGTTGGGTGTTCTATAACCGGGCAATATTTCAGATAATTGCCATATTTGTTTAAATAGTCTGGTTTGTATAGATTTGATTTTGAGGTATAAACAAGAAGTGTGCGATTTGATTCTAATAAATCTTTTAAAAAATCGTTTTCTAAAGGTGTTGTTGTTTGCGGATATTCTTCATAAGGAGAAAAATAATACATTGTTTGATTTTTCATCACAAGAAAAATTTTTCCAACGGAATTTTGTTTATATAAAGAAGACGCACTGTTGATGAAATAATTATGTTTTTTCAGTTGCGCCTCTGGATTATTTACAAAAGGATGGGAAAAAACTTTTGTGGCATTTGGATATTCTATATTAGTACGTCTGACAAATGCATCAAAACTAATACCACGGACTGCTTCTTCAGATAACTGTGCTTCATCGAATAAAAATAATTCTATGTTAAATGGATTTGTTTGAGAAAATAATTGATTTCCTCTTTCGGGAGTTACAATAAAGATACGTCTCCTAGTTTTAAGAATATTAACATTTTCAATAAATTGCAAGACAAGAACATCATTTCCAACTAAGGCTTTGACTGTTATAAGATACTCAGCAATTAGTGCTCTTGATGGAACTACTATGACAATATCTCCAGTTGTATCGACTATTAATTTTTTGAATAAAAAAGATTTACCGGCACTTGTTGGAGCAGAAAAGGAGAAGAAATGTTTTTCTTTTATGTTCACATATGCATCTGCTTGAACAGGGGTAAAATCATTATTTGTAACATCTTTAATTGAGTCTGCAAATATTGAATATACGGTTTCTAAAAAATTTGAAGGAGTTTCCACCTTATAAAATAGACCCATTAAAAATAAAAGTTTTTTTTCGTATTTAGCAAACAAGTCTGCATGAAATAATTTTACGTATGATAATGTTTCTAAATCTTTTGGACAAATGGGTCCGTATTTATGAATTTTGGATAATATATTTAACAAGATAGATTCTAAGAAGTTGTTAGATTGAGGGTTGGAATTTATTATTTCATTGATCAATTACTTCAACTCCTATTAAATAAAGTTCAGGAAAACTTAGTAAAGGAGTAATATGAGGAGATTCAAGAATTTTATCAAAAATCATCGTGGAGGGATTATTCAGTGAAAATGCTGCAATATAAGCTTTTTTACCTAGACTTGCGTTAACTATTGATTGAGAAGATGCAAAGTGTTGTAAATCTGCCAGTTCAGCAAGGTCCTTTTTTAATGTGATAAAACAATTAATTTGGGTTAATGCATTTTTATAAGGATTAGATCTGCTGCTGTATTTTGCTTCACCGAATGCTAACAAAGTTGTGTGGCTTTCAGTATGAAAGTCAAAACCTGGATTTGATGTAACTTTCTCTTTGAATAATTCTGCTAAGGGCAATTTTTTGTGTGATTTTTCGGTTTCAAGAGTAGATTGAGCTGTCATGGATATCATGTATTCACCAAAATTCGCAGTAACTTCGTTATCAATTTTCATAAATATATCTCTAACTAATTTGTCGATAGTTCGGCGAGCTCTTGCTTCATAAGCAATTTGGTTAGCAGGAGATAACTTGGCTATCCAGCTTTCATCAGATATATTATCAATCATTGTTTTGGCGCATGAAGGTAAATTATCAATAATAACATGAATAATGTGGATGTCTGTTTCAGAAGAGTCCAGCTTAATTGTCTTAGACGATTTGATTTGCATTTTGCACATCCGTTAAAAAATAAATAAAACCGCACAGCAAATGTACGGTTTTATATGCTCTGTTGTATTTGACAGGCATATTGCCTACCGTTAATTAATTATAACAGAAAAATATAACTAGAGCAATACTTTTAAAAAATTCAACAATTGCTCTAAATTTCATAAAAGAATATGCTTCGCATTGTCTTATCAATCATTTTGGTGGAGACGAAGAGGATCGAACTCTCGACCTTACGGATGCGAACCGTACGCTCTCCCAGCTGAGCTACGTCCCCACTACATAAAATATCTTACTCCTGCCGGCGCAAAATTACAAGTATATTTTTAGCTTTGGTGCTTGCCGCTATGTATACACGCGCGCTTATTGACAACTTTTGCCGCTGGTGCTACACTTTAAAGTAATTTCATAAGTATTTGATCGATGATGAGGATTAGTAGCTTTGCCAAGCGGACCTCAGCGAGCCGGTGACAGTGCAAGTCCGGCGTTTGGCGGCAGGGTGAATGGACCTTTAAGATACGGCTTGAGCCCGCAAGGGGGTAGACGCCGTCGGGATGCTTCGCCCGTTACCAGGGAAGGGGATATCGGCCATGGCCCGTATCTTAGCGAGCGGACTGATTATTCAGTCAAGCAGGGTGGTACCGCGAAAGTTGTGTCTTTCGTCCCTACATGGGGATGAAGGGCTTTTTTTATTGCCCGATTTGAAGGAGGCTTATATTATGGATAAAGAAAAAAATACCAGGCTGCCGTTGGTGGACCTGATCGAAGTTAAACCAATGCAGGACGGCTACCGCTGGGTAGCGATCACGGCGATGCTGTTCGCTATCGGCATTATCCTACATACGGTAAGCCCCAATGTGGGCGGCGTGACGCCGAACTGGACGATCGCTATGTATTCTATCGTTATCAACTTGACTAATCCTTCACTGTCGCAGGCGGTGGGGATCGGTTTTATTGCCGGTATCACGCTGGTGCCGTCGTCTAAGTCGGCTTTTCCGCTGGGTAATATCGCCAGCGAGCTTTCGGGGGCGATCACCTGCTGCATTTTGGTGAAGGCCATGCTGCGCTGCGGTTTGGGCAAGTGGAAGCTGCGCCCTTTGGTGACGGGCTTTTTGGCGACTATGGCCAGCGGCGGGGTGTTTACCTTTATTTTGAAGATAGTTTTGGACCTGCCGCTGCATGTCTGGATCTACGCCATGCTGCCGGTGGTGGCGGTAGTAGGCGCGCTGAACGGCATGATCACCTTTTTGCTGTTCGGGCCGGTGCGGAAGCTGTTTTTTGTGCAGGAGGACGATGACTGATGGAGAGCGTTATCAAGCTGGAAAATTTTTATTTTGCTTATAATAAATCGGGTCTGGTGCTGCAGGATATCGATCTGGAGATCAAAAAGGGCTCGTTTACGGTGGTGGCCGGGCCCAGCGGCGCGGGGAAAACTACTTTGTGCAAGGCGTTGACGGGCATCGTGCCTTTTTACATGGGCGGCCGTTACAGCGGCGACGTGCAGGTTTTGGGCGAGTCGACCAAGGGGCGCCGGGTCTCGGATATCGCCATGCGTGTGGGCCTGATGCTGGAGGATTACGAGAGCCAGCTGGTGTCGCTGACGGCGGGCGAGGAAGTGGCGTTCAGCCTGCTGAACCACGGCTTTGCGCCGGAGGAAGTTAAGGAGCGCACCCGCAAGGCTTTAGAGGATGTGGGTCTGCCCGGGCGCGAGAGCTACCAGCTGGACGAACTGTCCGGCGGACAGCGTCAGCGTTTGCTGCTGGCGGCTACGTTGGCGGTGCATCCGGAGATCATTGTTCTGGACGAGCCTGTTTCGGCTATGGACCCGGATGGGGCCAATTCGCTGTACGAGCTGTTATATGCGATCCATCAGCGTTACGGCACGACGATCATCGTAGTTGAGCATCGAGTGGACTATCTGTTGCCTTATGTGACGGACATGGTAGTGCTGAAGGAGGGGCAGCTGGTAACGGCTGATACCTTTGCTGCTGCGGCGCGGACGATGTATGAGGACGAGGAGCTGCGTCCGCTGGTGCCTGCGTTATGGCAGGTGAAGCTGGGCGTCGAGCGCCGTTTCGGCATCACTTTGGGCGAGTGGCGGACTGAGGCAGAGGCGGCTGCGGAATTACAGATGCTTGGTTTTGAAGGGGGGAACGCCTGATGCTGGAGGCTAAAGAGGTCAATTTTGCTTACCGCAGGGGTCTGCCGGTACTGAACGATATCGCCTGCACGATCGGTGACGGCGAGTTTGTGGCGCTTTTGGGCCATAACGGCAGCGGCAAGACGACGCTGAGCCGTTTGTTCATGGCGCTTCTGCATCCACGCAGCGGGCAGGTGCTGGTAGACGGCGAGGATATTGTCAATTATGAGCCGGCCGACCTGGCTGACAAGATCGGTTATGTATTCCAGAACCCGGATCTGCAGATTTTGGAAGATACGGTTTTTGATGAAGTGGCGTATGGACCGAGGGCTAAAAAGCTGACGGCAGAGACGATCAAAAAGCAGGTGGAGGCAGCTTTGGCGGCTACAGGGCTGGCCGAGCTGGCGGGCGCGTATCCGCGTCTGCTGTCCTTTGGGCAGAAGCGGCGGTTGGGTGTGGCGTCGGCGCTGGCGCTCAATCCGCGTACTTTGATCTTAGACGAGATCACCAACGGTCAGGATGCGATCGAGAAAGAGCGGATGATGCAGTATTTGCAGACGCTGAACGAAGAAAAGGGGATCACGATCGTGTTGATCTCGCATGATATGGACGTGGTGCGCCGTTATGCCAAGCGGGCCATTGTCCTGAAGGACGGCGACCTGGTGTATGACGGTACGCCGACGGAGCTGTTCGGCGGTGCGTATGCTGTGGAAGAATGGGGCCTGCGCCGGCCGACGGCGGCTGCTTTGGCGGGCAGTCTGGGTTTTACGGCGGCGACACCCGAGGAGTTCTGCCGCCTGTTGGTGCGGAAAGGAGCTGAGGACTGATGCGGATCAGTGCGTTTACTCAAATCATTGTCACTGTTGCTGTGACGGCGTGGGTCTTTATCCTGCCGGTCAAGGCGGTGGCGACGATCCTGGTTTTTGAGCTGGCTTTACTGCTGTCGATTAAGCGCGACCGCATGACGATGGCGGCGATCGGCGGTTTGGCGGTGTTCACCGGGCTGATGATCCTGTTCCAGCTGCTGTTCGGTTCGCCGCTGGAGGTGGCGCTGACGGGCGGCCTGCGGATGCTGGTCATGACGATGGCGTTTTTGTGTATGCTGGCGGCGACGCGTATCCAGGATATTGCCCAGACGCTGGTGGATCGTTTCCACCTGCCCTGTGAATATGCTTTTATGCTGACGACGGCGCTGCGTTTCGTGCCTAATTTCCTGGCTGACAGCGAGATCACGCTGGATGCTCAGTCCTGCCGCGGTTATTCCAACCGGGGCAACTGCGTGAAACGCCTGCTTTCGTATGTCGTGGTCATCAGACCGCTGGTCATGCGGGCGGTGGCCAAGTCCGAAACGCTGGCGCTGAGTATGGAGCTGAAGGGTTTCGGCAGCAATACTTATAAAAATATGCCGCGCGAGCCGCTGGGAGCCGCCGATTTTATCGTGCTGGGGCTGGTCGTGGTCCTGAGCACCTATCCGTTCTGGAAATGATGCCCGGCTGAAATTTTAAAATCATCCTGCAAGCAGCTGCTGCCTTAGAAAGGGAGCGGCTGCTTTTTTTGAGTAATATAATAATTTTATTGCCTAAAAGAATATAAATTACAGTTGATAAAAATAATAAATATGATAGAATAAAATCAGCAAAGTATATAAAAATATCGAAATATTTTAAATGTATGGATAGAAGGTGGCTGTAATGGTACAATCGGGTGATACTCTCGTTTTATCTTTAGCTGAATTACTGGGCGGCAAGCAGGTGGATACCGGAGTCATCGACAGGGCTCTGGCGGAGCTCTGTTCTGCTTTTGATTTTGACGGCGGGCTGATCTATGAATTGGACCAGTACAACCATCTGCATCTGAAAGAACGCTGTCTGCGTAAGGAACTGCCTTTGCGGGGCAGCTTTCCGATCGACGCGGTCGACGCTGCTTACCGCAGCTATCTGGCGCAGGAAACCTTTGTCTGGCTGGAGGGTGGACAAAAGAACAGTGCGGCTGAGAATGCTTTGCTGGAGCTGTTTGCGGCGCAGTCGCTGGTAGTGGCTTCAGTAGTCGATGAAACGCTGCAGATCTACGGGCTGCTGGTATTTGTACAGCAGTCGGCCCGGCCGGTGCCGCCGGCAGGCACGCAGCAGCTGCTGAAGACAGTGCTGTCGATGTTTGGCCGGTATATCGGGGTGCGGGTCTATCAGAACAAGCTGACTTTTGCCAAAAATTCGCTGGAAAGCATTTTGGATAATACAGGTATAGATATTTATGTCAACGATTTCCATACCCATGATATTTTATATGCCAATCGTTCTATGGCGGCCCCGTATGGCGGTATTTCGCAGTTTTTGGGGCGCAAGTGCTGGGAGGTGCTGTTCCCGGGTCAAAACGGGCCTTGTGCTTTCTGCCCGCAGCAAAAGCTGATCGATGAGAACGGCGAACCGACGAAGATCTATTCCTGGGATTATCAGCGGCCTTTCGACGGTTCCTGGTTCAGGGTGTTCAGCGCGGCGTTCCGCTGGGTGGACGGCAGACTGGCCCATGTAGTGAGCAGTGCCGATATCACTGACAATAAGCGCAACGAAGCTTTGGTCGAGTATCTGGCCAATTATGATTCGCTGACGAACCTGCCGAACCGCCGGATGCTGGTGAAGGAGTGCGAGCGCCGGATCGACAAAACGCAGGAGGGCGGCGAAGGTTATCTGCTGTTTTTTGACATCGACGGCTTTAAAAAGATCAACGATACCTTTGGTCACGAAGCGGGGGACGAGTTCTTAGTGCAGCTGGGACAGTTCTTTTCCGGTATCCCGCTGCTGCATGACGCTATTTATCGCAATGGCGGCGATGAGTTCATCGCGATCATCGACGGGGATAAAACGGAAGCTAATATCCGGAATCTGGCCAGCTTTATCCATCGGCGGTTTGCCCAGCCTTGGCGGCTGAAAAGGGGCGAGGTGTTCTGCAATGTCAGTATCGGCGTGGCGCGTTATCCCGAGGACGGGAGGACGGCGGAGGAGCTGCTGCTCAAAGCTGATCAGGCCATGTACAAGGTGAAGAAAGCCGGCGGTAAGGGTGTCCTGTTTGGATATGAGCTGTAAATCTTAATAATAAAAGCCTTTATGACAAAGTCATAAAGGCTTTTTTATGTGCAGATCCTGATGATCAGTGGCGGTCAGTTTTGGCTGCCTCCAGGTAAAAGTCCAAAAACAGCTGGGCGGTGGCGCTTAACCGGTCTTTTTTGGACCAGAACAGTGTCTGTTCAAAATACAGTTCATCATCAGCCAGCAGCTGCTGCTGCAACCCTTGGGGGAAGTCGTCCCTGCCGCCGGCGGAAACGATGGCGATGCCGCTGCCGTCCTGCACGAAAGCGAGTGCGGCAGTATTGGTGGTGGCGATAAAGCGGATCTTGGGCATGAAGCCGTGCTTGAGGCAGGCTTTGCGCAGCAGGCTGTAGCAGCCGAAGTTACAGCAGACAGGGATATTCTGTAATTGTTTCGGCGTCAGCGGCTGCTGTGGATCAAGGCCGCAGTTTGCCTGCGGACTGTAAACGGCATAAAAATATTCTTTCTGCGTTTTGTGGGCGGCAAACAGCTGCGGTGACGGCAGCGGCGCATTGGCAAAGGCAAAATCACTGCTGTTTTCCGCAATATGTCTGGTCTGGGCGCTGACGGCTTCTTCCCGGAACTGGAAGCAGATTTCGGGATAGGCGGCCGCAAAGGGACGCAGATAGGTGTTGATGAAAAAGGTGCTTTTGGCAGGCGAAACGCTGAAGCGCAGTGTGCCGGAAGCTTTTTTATTGAAGCTCTGCATATCTAAAAGGATGGTTTCTTCGGTGCGGCAGATCTGGCGGGCCTTGCCCAGGAAGGCTTCCCCGGCTTCGGTCAGGGTCAGCTGGCGTTTGCCGCGCGCAGTCTGGATCAGCTTGGCGCCGTAATAGTGCTCCAGCGTTTTGATCTGGGCGCTGAGGGCCGGCTGGGCCAGGGCCAGTTTTTTGGAAGCTGTGGTCAGGTTGCCTGTTTCGGCGACGGTGATAAAATTACGGTAAAATTCAAAATCCATAGCTCACCTCTAAAAAATATAAGAAATTCTTATTATAATAACAAAGAAATAGTATTTTACTTTTTTATACCACCATTCTACAATAAAAATAGTTTGAGAGCAAGAAGGGGATGGGGTTATGTACGGAAGTAAACGCAAGCGCCGCCTGCACAGCGTAGCGGTATTGCTGGGACCGCTAAGCTTCGGCTTGACGATACTGCTGCTGGAATGGTTCTTTGGCTTCAAAGCGGCTGCGGCGCTGGGGACGACGGTCTGGATGGCGCTGTGGTGGATATTGCGGCCGGTCAATATTTCGGTGACGGCGTTCGTGCCGATCGGTGTCAACGCATTGTTTGACCTGATCCCGATGCAGCACGTTATCAGTCAGTATTTTTCTGAGATCATCGTGCTGCTGTTCGGCGCTGATCTGGTCTGCCTGACCTGGGCGACGACGGGACTCGACAAGCGGCTGGCGATCAAGACCCTGTGCTGTATCGGCACGTCACTGCGGCAGCAGATAGCAGTCTGGCTGCTGGTAGCGACGGTACTGTCCATCTTTCTGCCGAATGTGGTCGTCTGTACGATCCTGGTACCGGTAGCGGTATCCATGCTGCAGTTTATTGGCGAGGAAAACATCAAAAACAGTAAGCTGGCAGTGCCGATCCTGCTGGCGATCGTCTGGGGCGCGGGCATCGGCGGCTTCGGCTCGCCTTTGGGCGGGGCGGCGAACCTGGTGGCGATCAGCTATCTGGAAAAGCTGACAGGACAGGAATTTATGTATATCGACTGGGTGGTGCGTTTTCTGCCGCTTTTGGTACTGGTCCTGCTGCTGAATCTGTTTTTCCTGTTCCATTTGCCGGTGCCGGTAAAGCGCTTGGCTGGTACCAGCGAATATTTTAAGGAAATGTACGCGCAGCTGGGCACGATACGGCTGGGCGAAAAAATCAGCCTGGTGCTGTTTGTCGCGGCGACACTGCTGGCTTTTATCCGGCCGCTGTACGCCGGGTGGCTGCCGGCGCTGAAGCCTGCGTATGTCTTTCTGATCATGGGGCTGCTGGCCTTCACCTTCGAGGATGAGGACGGCAAGGCCCTGCTGACCTGGGAATTTGCGGAAAAGGGCGTTATGTGGGGCATGCTGTTTTTATTTGCCGGCGGCCTGGCTTTGGGCAGTCTGGTGACGGAAACCGGCGCGGCCCTGAAAATGGCTGAGGCGATCACGCTGCTGCCGCTGACTGGCGGTCTGGAAACGGTGTTTGCTTTTACGCTGTTTTCGACTGTGCTGACCGAGATTTCCAGTAATACGGCGGCCGCCGCCATTGCCGTGCCTGTAGTGCAGAGTATTGCGCAGGCGCTGGGGCTGAACCCGATCCCGTATTTGTTCGTGGCGATCGTCGCCTTCAACAGCGCCTATGTGCTTCCGGTATCGATCAGGGCTATCCCGGTCAGCTATGGGCTGGACCCGGCCGAGCTGTTTAAAAACGGGCTGCTGCTGTCGCTGTGCAGCGTACTGCTGATCACAGTCGTTGGTTATTTGTTCATCAGGTACTGGCCGTTGTTCTCTACGGTCTGAAAAGGGTCTGTCGCTCCCACTGCTGCATGGCGGTGGGATTTTTTTGTGCGGGCGCTGGCGGCACAAGGTTTGGGAAAGTATGAGCCGGAAAAAGCCTTCACCAAAAACAAGTATTTATTTAATATTACAATTTAAAGATTGCCAGTAAAAATCTTTTAGAATATAATAAAAATAGCAACTTAATATAATGATTATATTTATTATAGATAATAACGGAAAATAGAAGGCAGCTGGCAATGAAAAATAATATCTTATTAAAAACTAATTTACTCGTCAGTGTGATTTTGCTGGTTGGTTTCGCTCTGATCGCGACTTTGAGCTACCGCGCTAATTATAATGCTTCACTGGTGAAGATCAAACAGGTCTCCTCGCTGGCCTCGGAAGGTATTTATTACCGTTTGTCGACGATGCTGACCAAGCCGGTGAATATCTCGCAGACGATGGCGCATGACAGCCTGCTGATCAAGCTGCTGGAGGAAGAGGGCAGCCGTTATCAGGAGGCCGGTTACCAGGAAACGATCAGGAAGTATCTGGATACCTATAAAAATAAGTATGCCTATGATTCGGTGTTCCTGGTTTCGGCGTCCACCAATAATTATTATAATTTCAACGGTCTGGACCGCAATCTTGTCCGGGGCGAGGATGAAAACGTCTGGTATTATAATTTTCTGCAAAGCGGCGAAGAATACAGCCTTAATATCGATAATGATGAAGTTGCTGGTGCGGCCGATAAGATCACTCTGTTTGTAAACTGCAGGATCAGGGATGCGTCCGGCCGGGTGATCGGTGTAGTGGGCGTCGGCGTGAATGTCGATTATATCAAAGGCCTGCTGCAGGAATATGAAAAGGAATACGACGTTGCGACATATCTGATCAATGAAAAAGGCGAGATCGAAGTTTCCAGCCTTTATAACGGTCATCAGACGGCGGACTGGTTCAAGGTCAATGACAGTGAAGATATCCGCAGCGAGATCCTGGAATGGAAAAACGGCAGGACCAACTGGGATATTTGGATGCCGGGCGATGTGCAGAATAACGAAAAAAGCTATCTGGTCGTCCGCTATATCCCCGATCTGTCGTGGTATCTGCTGGTAAAGCAGGATACCGGCGCCTTACTGGCCGAGCTGAATGAAAAGATGCTGGAAACGGTAGTTTTGATTTCGGTGGTGATCCTGCTGATTATTCTGACTATCACTTCGGTGATCAGAAAGTTCAACGTGCGGATGACGAAGCTGCTGGAAGAACGGCAGGAGCTGTTCAAGGAAGCGACCGAGCAGATCTACGATAATATTTATGAATTGAACATCACTAAAAACAGGGCAGCCAGCAAAAAGACCGAGCTGTATTTTGAGGCGATGGGAGCTAAAGACCTGCCCTATGAGGAATTTCTGCAGGCTGTGGCCGACAGGCAGCTGCTGGAAGAATACCGGGCCGGCTATGTGGCGACGTTCAGTATCGAAAATGTGATGCGGCATTTTAAGGCCGGCAATAATTATCTGCAGTATGAATTTATGATCACAGAAAACGGCAGCGATTATTTCTGGATGCGGATCGACGCTTATATTTTTTATTCGGAAGCTGATAAGTCAGTGCATATGTTTACTTATCGTAAAAATATCGACGAGGAGAAACGCAAGGAGCTGGAAACACAAAGAAAGGCTTCCACAGATGAGATGACCGGCGTTTATACGAAAAAGGCGACGGAAAGGATCATCGACGGGGTTTTGTGCGGCAAGCTGCAGGGCAGCTACAGCTTTTTTATCATCGATATTGATAATTTTAAGCAGGCCAATGATCTGCACGGCCATATTTTCGGCGATTATTGTATCCGGGAGTTCGTGGAACGGCTGAAAAAATTCTGCCGTGAGGACGATATCATCGGCCGTATCGGCGGTGACGAGTTCGTGGTTTTCGGGACGATATCGGATGAGGAAGGCGCCCGCCGCAAAGCGGCCCGCCTGTGCCAGAAGCTTGACACTATCTGTGAGGACAGCGGCAGCTGCTGGAAAATGTCTGTCAGCGTAGGGATAGCTTTAGCGCCGCAGCATGGCAGAAGCTTTGCCATGCTGTATGAAAAAGCAGATAAGGCTTTGTATCAGACAAAGGACAAAGGCAAGAACGGCTATACGGTCTATGAGGAAAAGGAATAAGGCGGAATATAGATAAAAAGCCTGCGTTTCTAATGAAACGCAGGCTTTTTGATGTGAGGAAAGAATTTTTACGTAAGTTTTTGATATTTACCAGGGGCAGTTGGAATTAGGGCATTCGGTGCGGCCGTCGCCATAATAGCCGCCTCTGTGCTCGCCGCGGTATTCACCTTTATGGTGGCGGTATTTGCGGTGGCCTTCATAGTAATGGCCGCCGCCTGCATGGTAATAGCTGCGGAAATGCTCGCGGGCAGCGTCTTTTTCGGCATCACTCATGCTGTCCCATTTGGCGCGTGCTTCTTCACGGGCTTTCTGGCGTTCTTCAGGAGTCATTTTACGCCATTCTTCACGTTGTTTTTCACGTTGTTCAAAGCGTTCTTTTTCTTCGGGCGTCATATTTTTCATGCGTTCTTCACGCCATTTGGAATATTTTTCTTCGTGTGCCTTCTGACGTTCTTCCGGGGTCATTTTTTCCCATTCGGCGCGTCTGGCTTCACGTTCCTTGACCTGCTCGTCAGTCAGCTGCGGACCGGGGTGCATGGGGCCGCCCCAGTGACGGCCGCGTTCCATATGGTAGGGACGGTCGGGATAATTGTCGCCTTCGTCGTGGTGCAGGATCGTGCCGACACGCTCGCGCATGCTGGGTTTGGTATCGGCCTGCTCGGCCGCAAAAGCAGCGGAAGCACACAGGGCGGTGAGGACACCGGCGATAACAATAGATTTTTTCCAGGAAGTTTTTATCATAACAACATCTCCTTTAAGATTGTGATTTGAGGTTCGTTTGACCTTGTATGCTTATTGTAGAGTAAACTTATGTCAAAATTATGACGATTTACAGACTTTTTTCTGACATTTTTATTTTAGCATGTTTGGCAGGAAGAAAGCAATTTAGCTCTTTTCAAGGAATGCCTACATATTTTTCCATGCATTTTTCCAGAAGCAGCTGCGCCTGGCAGCAGGCTTTACGGGTCAATGGAAAATATTTTTGAATTATGTAAATAAAGTAATTGATAATTAAAATCAATTTAGACTTGTTTTTATAAAGAGAGTAGTGTATAATCAAATCAAAGGTTAGCCAGAGCTAACTAAAACGAAAATAAACTGCGATGAGCCAAAGCTTTTGGCCAAAGGAGGATCTATATGTATAAACAATATCAGCTGCCTTATGCTTATGAGGCATTAGAACCGCATATCGACGCATTGACGATGGAAACACATTATTCCAAGCATCATGCGGCGTATACTAAAAACCTGAATGACGCAGCCGAAAAAGCCGGCGTGGCAGGACGGGACATCACCGAGCTGCTGGCAAACCTGGACAGTATCACTGACAGCGGTCTGCGTAAAGCTATCAGAAACAACGGCGGCGGTTATTATAACCACAACCTGTATTTTTCGACTATCAGTCCTGACGGCGGCGGTGAACCGGAAGGCGCGCTGGCGCAGGCACTGACCAGAGAATTCGGCGGCTTTGCCGCTTTTAAGGAACAGCTCAGCGCGCTGGCGTTAGGGCAGTTCGGTTCAGGCTGGGCCTGGCTGTCTGCGGCTGCCGGCGGCAAACTGCTGCTGTCTGCCAGCCCGAACCAGGACAACCCGATCATCGAAGGCAGCAGTTTCGTGCCGATCCTGGGCATCGATGTCTGGGAACACGCTTACTACCTGAAATATAAAAATCTGCGCGCCGATTATGTGCAGGCTTTCTACAATGTTATCGACTGGAAAGCGGTAGCGGCTAATTACGAGCAGGTCCAAAACGGCTGATTATCCGGCCGATACTGAAAATAACAGAATTTATAAATCTTGAGGAGGAATCTATCATGTCTAAAAAATTATATGAAAAAATGAATCTTTATCTTGCCAATCAGGAAGTCGCTTATATCAAGCTCCATAATCTACACTGGTATGTGAAGGGGCGCAGCTTCTTCACTCTGCATGCAAAGCTGGAGGAGCTGTATGACCAGACTGCCGAGATCATCGACGCGGTAGCTGAACGGCTGCTGGCAGTTGGTCAGGCGCCGGTCGCCAATATGAAAGAGGCTTTGGCGCTGGCGACGATCAAGGAACTGGCAGATAAGCCGATTTCTTCGGAAGAAACTGTGCAGGGGCTGATCGCCGATGTGGAATACTGGATCAGGGATACCAAAGAGATCGTGGAGCTGGCAGATGCTGCCGGCGACGGTGTGACTGCGGATCAGTTCAATGATTATTTAGGGGAATATCAAAAACTGCTGTGGATGCTCAAATCCTACATTGCCTGAAACTGAACGGATAAACTGCAACCCTCGCTGCCATAAGGCGGCGGGGGTTTTTCTATGCCCGCAGATAAATTTTGCGGATAAACATTTTTTTGACACATCTTTGTGTTATATTGATTGCAGACAAGTGCGGACCTTATAATATACTTACAGGGAGCTGAGCTGTGCGGAGAATAATTTATCCCCGTACGCCAAAATAAGTATATAATGGTAATAATACATTTACGAGGTGCAGCGATGAATAAAATTTTGATTGCTGACGATAATCAGCAGATAACTTCTATTTTAGCAAATTATGCCCGCAAAGAGGGTTTCGAGCCATTGGTAGCTCTGGATGGACAGCAGGCGCTGGAGCTGTTTGAGCAGCATGAAAAAAATATCGACGTGGTACTGCTGGACGTGATGATGCCGAAGCTGGACGGTTTCGAGGTCTGCCGTGAGCTGCGCCGCCGGTCGATGGTGCCGATCATTATGGTCACGGCCCGCGGTGAAGATTTTGAACGGATTATGGGGCTGGATATCGGCGCTGATGATTATATCCTGAAACCTTTTTCAGCAGGCGAGGTCATGGCGCGTGTCCGCGCTATCCTGCGCCGGGTCCAGCCGCGCGAAGCCGAGCAGCAGAATCTGTACAGCGTCGGCAATCTTGTGATCGATCTGGACAAATATCTGGTCACGATCGGCGGCGCGGACGTGACGCTGACGAAAAAGGAAGTAGAGCTGCTGTGGACTTTGGCTAAAAACAGCAGTAAGGTGTTTTCGCGTGAGAACCTGCTGGACAGTATCTGGGGTTACGATTATTTCGGCGACAGCCGGACTGTGGATTCACATATCAAGCGCCTGCGGGCCAAGGTGGATAAGTTTGAACACGAGGAGTGGGAGATCAAGACCATTTGGGGCGTAGGCTACCGTTTCGAGGAGAAAGAGCATGCGCAATAAAATCGCCTGGAAGCTGACGCTGTATTTTGCAGCGGTACTGCTGATTTTTGCTTTGGTCGTGGGCGGCACCTTTATGCATTTTTTCGGCAAGCATACGCTGGATCTGAAAAAGAAAGAGATGCAGGTGCGGGCAACGAAGATCGCCGAGGTACTGCAGGATAATATGTCGCGGCTGCAGAACCGTTACGGCGGTATCGGCAGCAGCCGTTTCATCCGTTATATCGACAATATCACGATGGAAAACGTGTGGGTGGTCGATGAGAATAAAAATGTCAAAATGCACCGTGAGGACGCCGGCGCGCTGCCCGAACAGCACGGTATGATGCACGGACATAAGCGGATGCTGATGCGTCAGCAGGAGGATATAGCCGAACCTGCCAGTGATTTTGACTATAACGCTCTGTCGCCGGAAATCAAAAGAGCGGTGGAACAGGGCTTTACCGGACAGAACTTTGTCATGGAGGAGATCAATCCCGTACTGGGCGAGCTGGTGGTCACGGTAGGCGTGCCTGTCAGCGATGCCGGCGGCAAAGTCAGAGCTGTGGTGCTGCTGCATTCGCCGGTGCAGGGCATGCGCGAAGCTGCCTGGGAGGGGATCAGGATCCTGATTTTATCGTGCGTCGTGGCGATGGTTCTGGTGTTTGTCCTGAGTATGCTTTTTTCGTGGAAGTTTACCAAACCGCTCAATAAGATGCGGCTGGTCGCTGAAAAGATGTCGGAGCATGATTATACGGAGCGCTGCAATATCGACCAGAAGGATGAGATCGGGCAGCTGGCCCAAACGCTGGACGGACTGGGCGAAAGACTGCTGGAAGCAGATCAGGCCAGTAAAAAGCTGGAGCAGCTGCGCCGTGATTTTATCGCGAATATTTCCCATGAGCTGCGGACGCCGGTGACGGTCATCCGCGGTTCTCTGGAAGCGCTGTGTGACAGGATAGTCACCGAGCCGCAGGAGGTCGAGGATTACCACCGGCAGATGCTGGCGGAAACTTTGTTCCTGCAGCGGCTGATCAACGATCTGCTGGATCTGTCACGGCTGCAGAATACGGATTTTCCGATCGAAAAGGAACCTGTGAATTTATGCGATGTGGTGCAGGACGTAGTGCGCAGCAGTCAGCGGTTGGGACAGCAGAAAAATATTACTATCCAACTGTCCTTGGACACGCCTGTATATATCATTGAAGGCGATTATGGACGGCTGCGGCAGATGCTGCTGATCTTTTTGGACAACAGCATCAAATTTTCACCGGAACAGAGTAAAATCGAAGTTACTCTGCTCGGCAGCAGGCTGACGGTAACTGACCACGGCTGCGGCGTGAAGCAGGAAGAGCTGCCCCATGTGTTCGACCGTTTTTATAAAACGCGGGGTGAAACGAATAAGAGCGGCAGCGGTCTGGGGCTGGCGATCTCGAAGCAGATCAGCGAACGTCACGGTATCGGACTGACAATGACAAGTATACCCGGCGAGGCGACCAGCGTAGTGCTGCAGCTGCCGCCGGCTCTGAAGAAAGGAAGTACAGATTAATGAACTATGGTTGTGAAGGCAAGGTCGCCTTTATCAGCGGCGGTACGTCGGGCATCGGCAAGGCTGTGGCCGAGCTGCTGCTGAAAGACGGCGCCGAGGTGTGGCTGCTGGGGCGTGATGCCGAAAAGGGTACAGAAGCGGCGGTCACGCTGAGCGCTTATGGCAAAGTGCATTATGTGCAGGGCGACGTTAAAGATCTGGAAGCCTGCCGCAGTGCGGCGCAGAACGTGCGCGAGCAGCGTGAAAATATTGATCTGATCGTCAATGCGGCGGGGATCTATCAGGAACGCCGTTTGGAGAAGGTGACCGAATATGATTTTTTTTCGATCATGGACACTAATGTCAAAGGAACGATTTTTTTGACGCAGACCTTGCTGCCTCTGCTGGCGGCAGAGGGGGCGAGCATCGTGAACATTGCTTCCGACGCGGGGATCAATGGCAATTATGGCTGTCCGCTGTACTGCGCGTCCAAGGGCGCTGTCGTAGCGTTTACGAAAGCGCTGGCCTTGGATCTGGCGCCGCGGGTACGGGTCAACTGTATCTGCCCGGGCGATGTGGCGACGCCGATGCTGGGTAAACAGCTGCAGCAGGCGGACGGCAGTTATACGCTGGAGGATGTGGAGCAGGCCTATCCGCTGGAACGGGTCGGGGAGCCGCTGGAGATCGCGCATGTGATCTGCTCGGTGCTGTCGCCGTTCAACAGTTTTATGACGGGCAGTATCATTCCCGTGGACGGCGGCCTGACAGCGAAGTAATTAATTGCAAATGCAGATGAAAAACAGGGACAATAACCTTTTGGTTATTGTCCCTGTGCTATTTGCTGCAGAAATACTTCATAATTGCCGATCGCGGCAAAGAGCATAAAAAAGACGATGGCGAACAGTATGTAGCGCAGCCGTCCGACCGGTTCTGCTTCGATATGGGTGCCGCAGGCCTGATCCCAGATCGTCGAGCCGCTGTCACGCAGCACCTGCCGCGCAAACCAGGCGGGGACGAACATCATGATCGGGATGCCCAGCCACAGCCCTTTGACATAGGCCCAGAAGGTACGTTTCCAGGCTAAATTGAAATCCAGCGGCGCAGACGGTGAAACTACACGCAGTCCCAGAAAGCTTTTGCCGGCGGTAGTGCCTGTGCGGGCCAGCATAAAGGCTTCAGCGCTGATGACGACGATCAGCTGCAGCGCCGAGTAAAGAAAGATATTGTTGAGCGCGAAGATAGAATTACGGCTCAGAAGCAAAAATAAAAAGCCGATCAGGAAATAATCGAACATCCGTGCCCAAAAGCGGCGCCAGCTATGGTAATTGACAGGAGAGACGGTCAAATGCAGCACATCCTTTTCAGTGTGATTTGATTAGCTTGTTGCCCTCTTATTGTAACACAGAATTATTTGCAGATATAGTGTGCTATTTTATGAAAAAAAGCATATAATATAAATAAAGCTCAGTGAAATTTTATGCGTGGAAACAATGGGGTTGGAGGGATAATTATGCAGAAAAATGCACCTATCGGAGTTTTGGATTCAGGCGTCGGCGGTTTGTCGGTCTTAAAATGTCTGCAGGCGGCGCTGCCGCAGGAGGATTTTATTTATGTGGGCGATACGGCGCGTACGCCGTACGGACCCCGCAGTGAAGCTGAAGTACGCCGGTTTGTAGGTGAGATCATTGATTATCTTGACGGCCGCGGGGTAAAGCTGGTAGTTATTGCCTGCAACACGCTGACTGTTCTGGGTGTGGACACACTTAAAGGCAGCCATGCTTTTGAGATCGTGGGGATGTCGAAAGGCGCGCAGCTGGTACTTGCCGCCAGCAGCAGGAAAAAGATCGGCGTGTTTGCCACTGAATTTACGATCAACAGCGGTGCGCATAAGGCCGCGATCCTGGCAGCTGATGACGGTGCGGATGTCTATCCTCAGGCCTGCCCGAAGTTTGTGCCGCTGATCGAAGGCGAGCAGTTTGACAGCGCCGAGGTCAGGGCTGCTGTTGCCGAATATGCGGCGCCGCTGAAGGCGGCCGGCATCGATACGCTGATTTTGTCCTGTACGCATTATCCTTTTATTCAAAAAGAGATCGAAAGCGAGTTTGGCAGTGAGGTGACTGTGATCGACCCGGCGGACGCTACCGCGCAGGATACGAAGATGGTTCTGGCTGCAGAGGGGCTTCTGCGCTCTGAAGGAGCAGGTACTTTGGAGGTCTGCTTTACCGCCGATGTGGAACGCGGCGCGCGGATCGCCGGCAGAGTGCTGCCGCAGGGGAAATGCCTTTTTAAAGAAATAAAATTATAAGCGATTCGTCGCAATTAGAAAAAATTCCTGCTATTTGAGCAAATTTGCTGAAAAATAGCAGGAATTCTGCGATTTTTGTCTAATATAAAATAAAAATAAAAACATAGAATAAGGGCAAGATTTTGCTTTTGCCAGGGATGCTGTAAAACTAATTAGCAGACCAGTGTCTCAGGAGGTTCTGTTTCCGATGCTTTGCAACCTAATCAGCCGTACGAAGGGCTGAGGACGAAGCAAAAAACGACATCGGGACATTTCGACCCGTCTTGAAACTGTCGCTATCTATGCAGAATTGTATAGAGACTTTGCCTACCGGTTTCACAAAGACGTGGAAGCGGTATTTGTATTGCTTGAAATAAGTTTGCTGTGAAAAGAAGGGTGGTTGCTGTGGAGAAAGAGAGTATTTTAAAAGATCGGACGATAGTGGGGTCTCCGCTGACGCATTTATTTTCCCTGGGGATACTGATGTTTGTTTTCTGGCTGGCGCTGTCAGGAGATTTTGCAGTTAAATTTGTCGTGTACGGACTTATCACCAGCGCGGTGGTTGCCTGGATCTGTTACCCGCTGCTGCTTTTGCCCAATGCCGACGGCACCAAAAAATATTTTGCACTGGGTGTTTCGCCGATTGCATTTTTATGCTACAGTCTGTGGCTTCTGAAAGAGCTGGTGCTGGCGAATATCGATGTTGTCAAAGCGACGGTACGGCCGGAGCTCAGGATCGACCCGAAGGTGATCAGCTTCGTGTTCAGGGCAGATAATCCGATGGCGAAGGTGCTGCTGGCAAATTCCATTACGCTGACGCCGGGGACGGTGACGATCAACGTAACGCCGGAGGGGATTTACGAAGTCCACGCTCTGACTGACGGGGCGGCGGAAGGGCTGCTGTCCGGGGCTATGCCGCGGAAAGTAGCAGAGCTTTTCGGTGAAAAATTCGATTTTATGGTATTGAAAGGGGAGTAGCATATGCATTATATGATTATCGCGATAATGATGGCAGTGATTGCTGTTATCGGTATGATGCTGCAGCGTGTTTTCCAGGGGCCGACGGTGTACGACCGGATGAATGGCCTGGGTGTAACGGGTACTGATACGATCCTTTTGATCATTCTGTTCGGTTATCTGGACGGACGTCCGGAAATGTATGTGGACATAGCCCTTTCTTATGCTATTTTAGGCTTTGTCGGTTCGGTGATCATAGCGAAATA
>OGHO01000935.1_pt1 | contig 31682 bp, 20 predicted proteins | sample 1571421 | NCBI WGS metagenome assembly OGHO01 (sample SAMEA2581937, study PRJEB24529) | metagenome | biome: Human gut stool | place: China | collected 2011
CACGTATCGTGTCTTACGTAATCCCGCCTGCAAGCAGTCGGTTTTCGTAATCCACTATTCCTTGCTGCTTTCTTCTCGCAGTGCTTATCTCGGTATCACTTCGTGCTACCTCGATATCCGGGCTTCGCCCTACACGTATCGTGTCTTACGTAATCCCGCCTGCAAGCAGTCGGTTTTCGTAATCCACGATCCTTGCACTGCTCATGCCTACGCTTATTATATCTAATTCGAATGACTGCTACAAGTGAAGTTTTTCTAAACAAAATCCCCGGGAGATTCAGACGATCTTCCGGGGGTTTTCTATCTTTCCAATATTCGGTATTGGGAACCGCTATATTTATTTTTTATCTGCAGGTCTGCTGCCCAGTGTCAGATTCAGTTCGATAGATACATATTCACCGTTCTGAGGTCTCTGTACCGTTATGGTTACGGAATCACCGGCTGCATAGTACTGTAACATCTTCTGAAGATCAGAGTAGGACGAGATGCTACTGCCGTCGAATTTGGTAATGATATCGCCTTTCATGATACCGGCATTGGCTGCTGCGCTGCCTTCCTCTACAGATACTACATAGATACCTTCCGGCATGTTGTACATCTGGGAGATCTGGGAAATTACTTCCTGCGGGGAGATGCCGATGTAACCGACTTCATCCTCAGCTACCTTGGTTCTGGTCTGACGCTCCATCAGATCTGCAATGATAGGACTTGCCGAAGTAATCGGGATAGCATATCCCATACCTTCTACGGCAGTACCACCGATCTTGTTGGAGTTGATACCGATAACCTCACCATTCATGTTCAGCAGTGCACCGCCGGAGTTACCGGGGTTGATGGCTGCGTTGGTCTGGATGAAAGTACCGGTAGAGCCGTTCTCCAGAGTGATCTCACGATTCAGGGCACTTACGATACCGTTGGTAACGGACTGGCCGTATCCAAGAGCATTACCAATGGCAATTACCGGCTCACCAAGCTTCAGGTCATCACTACTGCCCAAAGTAGCAACGGTAATGGCATTCTTGGTATCATCGCTCAGATCATTTAAAGATACTGCGATCACTGCCAGATCCATATCGGAATCCAGTCCTTTGACCTGTGCCTTTGCTTCACTGCCGTCGATAAAAGTAACGGTCAGCGTATCTGCGCTCTCTACTACGTGGTTGTTAGATACGATCAGCAGTTCATCATCGGTCTTACCTACAATGATACCGGAACCGCTGGCTACTTCTTCCTGTGTATACTGCTGTCCGAAGACATTGGCTGTCTCGGTGAAGTTATTCACGATCGATACCATGGCAGGCATAACCTTCTCTACCACATCAGATACATCAGACTCTACATAAGTAACGTTGGTCGCAAGCTGTGGTGTACTCTGGCTGCTCTCTGTTGCAGCTTCGGAAGTGACCTCATCTGCCACTACGGTATCCGTACCGGTCTTAAGCATCCCGGTGCCCTGCTGTACTGCATAGAACCCGATGCCGGCAAACAGTCCGAAGAAAAGTCCCAGACTGACACTTACCACAGTTTTCCGGAAATAACCTCCATGCTTTTTGGGGTTCTTAGGTTCTGTATTGCTACCGGTGCTTCCGCCCATCTGGTATGTGGTGTAACCGTTTGCACTTCCCGCAGCGCTTACTCCACTGAATGTACCGGTTGTATTTTCATTGCCGGTTTCGTAACCGGAAAAATTATCATTCTCGTACATAATGCTTCCTCCTATCCTATCTGTAAGTGAGAAACTCTTTTTACTATTCTTCACTGTTATTTCAGTTCTTCCTCTCACCTTATGAAAACAGTATAACCGTCAATTGTGACCGAATTGTGACAACTTTCTGAAGCAATTATGAACCGTGAAAAAATCCCGGAGAAGTATGACACCTCTCCGGAATGCATTTTTCTTATAAATGATCACTCCACCGTAACGGATTTTGCCAGGTTTCTCGGCTTATCCACATCACAGCCACGTCCCACTGCCACATAGTAAGCAAACAGCTGCAACGGAATGATTGCCAGGGAATTGGTAAAGTACGGATTTGTCTCGGGAATGTATACCACATAGTCCGCTGCCTTCTCAATAGCTTTGTTGCCCTCGATGGTAATCGCCATGACAAAAGCGCCTCTTGCCTTTACCTCTACCATATTGCTGATGGTCTTCTGGAACAGAGCCGGCTGGGTTGACAAAGCCACTACCAGGGTGCCATCTTCGATCAGGGAAATAGTGCCATGCTTCAATTCTCCGGCTGCATAAGCCTCGGAATGAATATAGGAGATCTCTTTTAACTTCAGGGATCCCTCCAGGGAAATCGCATAATCGATACCACGTCCGATGAAGAAGATATCTCTCGCTCCCACATAACGGTTCGCGAAATGCTGGATCTTCTGCTTCTGGCCCAGAAGCAGTTCGATCTGATCCGGCAGACATCTCAGGTCTGCCAGCATTCCAGCGAATGTCTCCTGATCAACGGTTCCACGCACCTTGGCGAACTTCATAGCCAGCATGTAAAGTGCGGTCAGCTGTGCACTGTAAGCCTTGGTCGTTGCAACGGCAATCTCGGGACCTGCCCAGGTGTACATAACACTGTCCGCTTCTCTGGCAATGGAGCTGCCCACTACGTTCACGATACCCAGTACCTTGAAGCCCTTTGCCTTAGATTCCCGAAGAGCTGCCAGCGTATCTGCAGTCTCACCGGACTGACTGATGACGATGACCATGTTGCCCTTCTGCAGGATGGGATCACGATAACGGAATTCGCTGGCCACGTCCACCTCTACCGGAATTCTTGCCAGACCTTCGATGACATATTTCGCGGTAACACCGGTGTGATATGCGGAGCCGCAGGCCACAATATGGATCTTGGTGATCTCCTGAATCTCCTCATCGATCATATTCAGTTCTTCGATGACGATATCATTATCCTTGATACGGGGAGAAATGGTATCGTTGATCGTCTTAGGCTGCTCGTAGATCTCCTTCAGCATGAAATGCTCATAGCCGCCTTTTTCCGCAGCATTGGCATCCCAGTCGATCGTCACAGGTTTTTTGGTGATCTCTTCTTCGTCCACTGAGAAGAATCTAAGACCGTCTTCCCTCAATTCCACCACTTCCTGATTATCTACATAATATACGGTTCTGGTATATTTCAGAATTGCAGGAACATCAGATGCGATAAAGCTGCCGCTCTCACTCTTGCCTACGATCAGAGGACTGTCTTTGCGGGCAGCGAAGATCTTATCCGGCTGATCGGCGAACATGATACCCAGTGCATAGGAGCCCTCTACCCGATGCAATACCTTAGTGATCGCTTCCAGGGGATTTCCCTTATAATAATAGTCTAACAGATGTGCCAGTACCTCGGTATCGGTCTCAGAGATGAACTGATACCCCTTATCCTGCATCTTTTTTTTCAGTGGAATATAGTTCTCAATGATGCCGTTATGTACTACAGCAATGGTACCGGCGTTATTCATATGGGGATGGGAATTGATATCACTGGGAGCACCGTGGGTTGCCCAACGGGTATGCCCGATACCGGCAGTTCCCCTCATAGACTCGCCTCCGTGTGTCAGGTTTTCCAGAACCTTAAGTCTCCCGACAGCCTTTTTGGTGTTGATCTTCTCCCCATCAAAAATAGCCATGCCCGCAGAATCATATCCACGGTATTCCAGTTTGGACAGACCGTCTAAAATGATCGGTGCTGCCTGTTCTGTTCCAATATATCCTACGATACCACACATAGTCATACATCCTTTCTGTTCTGTTTCCAGTATTCTTTGTTGGAAGTAAAAGCCAGGACCCATTTTCCGGGGAGCCTGCGATAGTTCTTACCTAATAGATAACCTGCATATTTACAGGCACATTGTATATAAAAATGGGGCAATTTGCCGGACATATGATGATCCCGCAAATATGCCGTCACATCTTTCACCATTCGTTTTCCCTCGGACTCCGAAGGATATGCTGCGAAGACTTCCGGATGTTCTGCCTGGGATACCCCCAGGTCAAAATTCCTGTGGAACTGCTGTCCATTGGTATAATTATGGGAATGGACCACCCGGGCATCCGCCGCATAAGCGATCGCGTAACCCGCTTCCACAGCTTTCGCCGCATAGATCATATCCTCATTAAATATGGTATGTTTTACGAATCCACCCAGTTCTTCATAGATCTCCCGGCGATATGCCGCACACACATTGGAGCAGAAAAATGTCTTGATCCCCAATATCTTAAGATCTTCTGCGGATTTGATCCGTGACTGTGCCGGATAATTAAAGTCCCTGGTATAACATTCCACCGGTGTACAATCTTCTCTCGGCAGCTGTCTTGCATAGGATACCGCCACCTGATCCCGCAGTGGTTCCGTCAGTTGTTCAATCAGATTGTCATCTGCCGGCATGGCATCCTGGGTCATCATGACAAAAATATCTGCGGAAGATTTTTTCACACCCATACGTCTGGTGCCGCCATGATCAAATTCTCTTTTGGAGACATGATATACCTTAATGTTCTGATATTTCTCCAGAAATCTGGTTCCATAGATCAGCTGCTCAAAATATTTTTCCTCGGTGTTCAGCAGGATCACTTCATGTACCGGCACGCTCTGGCTGTCAAGCTTATCTAATAATGTAAATAGTTCTTTCCCCGGTTTATACAGGGGAATGATCACATCGATCTCCATTGCAGAGCGCTCCTTACTTTCCCAATCTCTGGTCTATTATACTTTATCCCCGTCTGTTACACAAGACTTTTTCATATGACACGAGGGAGCTCCGGTGCTCTCCGGAAGACTCCCTCGTCAATTCCTTTTCTTATTTATTCAGATAAGGTGCCGTATCGGATGCAATCTTTCTACTGTATTCCTTTACGCTGTCGGTTACGGTGTAGTTCGCATCATCAAATAGGAACTGATGCAGCCATACAACATTGCTCTCCAGATCCAAAGGTACTACACTGCTTCCCTTTGCACCGATGTTACCGGTGGCACGCATGGTCTCTTCAGGGAAACCTCCCTCGTCCACAATACGATATTTTGTGATGTTAGCCAGCAGATCCAGAATATCCTTGGAATCCAGGCTGGTGTAAACATCATCGATGGCACTGTTAAATACCTTGGACAGAGTATCGTAATCGGCCTTCTTCGCCTGATCTTCAATCGCCTGAATCACTTCACGCTGACGTGCGGCACGCTTGAAATCATTACCTGCGGTATAACGGATACGGCAGTAAGCCGTCGCCTGCAGACCGTTTAGCAGCTGTACTCCGGTCTCTGTTACCGGTGTGTAGTCACATTTTAAGACCTCTGCAATACCGATCTGGTAGTTATTGATATGCTTGATTTCCTCAGAGTCCACATCGATATAGACACCGCCCAGACCGTCAATCACTTCACTCAGTCCCTTATAGCCTACGGTTACAAAGTTCGTAATATCCATATCCAGATTCATGTTTAACATCTTGACTGCCTGCTCCGCTCCGCCATAGGAATAAGCCGCGTTACACTTCTGATAGGAGTCCGTGCCGATGTTCAGATACGTATCACGATATACACTGACCAGTTTGATATCGCCGGTATCCATATTGATGCTGGCGATCATAATACTGTCGCTTCGGCTGCCCTTGTACAGCTGGCTGTCCTTCGTCGCATCCACACCGAACAGTGCAATGTTCATATACCCCTTCATTGCTTCGTCCTGTTGTACTTCTTCCGGAATCCGGAGCTCTTCCGTCTCTAATACCGTTACCTTGGGGCCTTCATTATTTGTGTGGGTCATTACCAGATACAGTACTGCCACCATGATCAGGATAACCGCAATCTCTACACCAAAGATGATAACCTTTCTTCTTTTCTTGGCAGCGCGCTGCTTGGCAGATACTCTCTTCTGTCCGTTGCCGGATGTTGTCCTCTGTCCGTTGCCGGCAGGTCGCTGTCCCGCAGGTCGCTGTCCATTTCCGGAAGGTCGCTGTCCCGCAGGTCTCTGTCCATTCCCGGAAGGTCTTCTTCCGCTTCCGGCTGGTCTCTGACCATAGCCGCCATTGTAGTTAGAATTTGTTGCCATCTTGTCTTCTCCTTGTGTTAATAAGCATTTTTATTGATAAATCCTGTGAAAAACGTCATAAGAATGATCTTAATGTCAAACCCCAAAGTCCAGTTCTCAATGTAATAAATATCATACTCGATCCGCTTCTTGATGGAAGAATCACCACGCAGACCGTTGACCTGCGCCCATCCCGTGAGCCCCGGTCTCACCTGATGTTTTACCATATATCTCGGGATCTCTTCCTTGAACTTTTCCACGAACTGAGGGCGCTCCGGTCTCGGTCCCACCAGGCTCATATCTCCTTTCAGGATGTTGAACAGCTGCGGAAGTTCATCAATGCTGGTCCGTCTTAAGATCTTGCCGATTCCGGTGACTCTGGGATCGTTTCGCACCGTCCAGCCCTTTTTCTCCTCCGCTGCGGTCTGCATTGCCATGCTGCGGAATTTGTACATGTAAAATGACTTATTATGAAGTCCTACCCGTTCCTGCCTGAAGATCACAGGTCCCGGACCGGAACATTTTACCAGAATTGCCGACAGCAGCATGATCGGTGACGTAATGATGATGCCGAACACGGAACCGACAATATCCATAGCTCTCTTGATCATCATATTTCCGGTGTTGGTCAGCGGCACATACCGAATATTGATCACCGGCAGTCCCATGAGATCCTCCGTATAAGGTCTGCTGGGGATCAGACTGCTGTAGTCGGGGATGAATTTCGTATGCACGCCGGATTTCTCACAGATATCCACAACACCTTCCAGATAATCATAATCTTTCAGAGAAAGCGTGATCGCGATCTCGTCCAGCTTGTTCTCCGGAAGAATATACTCCAGATTCCCCAACGTTCCCAGGACTTTCACTCCCTTATAGGTGGTCCCTCCCGGAATGTGCTCATCCAGAATACCGCATACCACATATCCCCACTGGGGATTGCTTAAGATTCTGTCAATATACTCTTCTGCTGCTCTGGAATATCCCACCAGCAAAATATGCTTCAGATTGTATCCCTTTTTCCGGAGTGTCCGCAACGCTTTTCGCATTATGATGCGGGATACCGAAGTCAGAAATACATTCAGCACATAAAAAATTGCCATGACGGATCGCGAAAAGTTAATCTCACGGATGATCATATACAGGATAATGATCAATGCCGCCAGGCCGATGGTATTTGCCTGCAGAATGCTGTAAATCTCATGTCTGCGGCGGACGGTTCGCTTCGGGGAATACACGCTGCACCGGTAATACAGAAACATATATCCGGGTACAATAAAAGGAAGCAGCTTATAATACTCCTGCACAGGCAGGACACCGATCCCGGGACCGTCGTTCAATATATAAAATTTGATATAATAGGCAAGGACAAAGGATATGGCTGTGATCAGCGCATCCATTATCACAAGAAGCCTGTTAAAGACTTTCTGGTTGTCTTTTATCATATGGGTCACCCAATCTGTAAGTCTGAAAAGCTTCTTTTTAACGATTTCATTCTACAATAACGGTGTTTTTTTCTCAACTTAAGAATTTATGAAGCCATTTCTTAAGATTTCATAAGAATTCGAAACACATTGAAATACAGCTGCCACTGGATCTTCACATAATTTCCCAGATGATGCCACCGGAAGGGAACTTTGTGCTGTCTTCCCTTGGTTCCTACAGATCTTTTCAGGCCAGCTGCCAGTCCTTTCAGATATAGTTTTCCCATTCTTTTCTTACAAAAAAACAAAAACTTTATGCCAAATCCAAGCAAAAAAAACGGCAGGTTCAGAATACACTGCAAAAGCGGCATATTCTTTCCGATCACATAAATACTGTTGGCAGACGCAAGTAACGTTTTCCGGGGATTGTATCTGGATCCCGTGGAAGCACTGCCATAATGCAGCACAGCCGCCTTCGGTTCATACCGGTTCTCATAGCCGTAGATCCGGGCACGGTAGCCGATATCCAGATCTTCCAGATAGGCAAAATGTTCTTCATCAAAATAACCGATCTCTTCAAATACGGATCGTCTGTAGATTGCGGCACCGCCACAGGCGGAAAACACCGGGACAGACTTATCATAATCCGCCGCCGGTCGTCCCTTCCCCCGGGAATAGGCCCAGCCCAGCACGCAGTAACGGTCTCCGGCATCATCGATGAGCTCCGGTCTGTCCCACATCAGCATCCTCGCACTGACGGAAAATATCTTTTCATTTTCGCGGATAGCATCATATAAGCCTCTAACAAAACCGGCTTCTGCCTTTGTATCATTGTTCAGAAGGATCACATATGGTGTCTTCGCTTCCCGGATCCCCAGATTCACTGCATGACAGAATCCGGTGTTTTCCGGTAAAGATATCAGGCGCACACCTTCCCCACACCATTCCTTTTGCAGATATTCCACGCTGCCGTCCTCTGAAGCATTATCGATGATCAGCACTTCATATCCGGGGGCATTTTGCTGCTCTCTGCACAGAGAAGTCATGCACTCTGCCAGATATTTCATTCCGTTGTAATTTGGTATAACAACCGTTATTTCACTCATAATGGTTTAAACTCCTCCGGATATTCCGGCAGATAGAGTAATCTTCCTCTTTGCCGTAACGCTTCGGACAACTGCAGACTTAAGGTTCGGATATCCGCACCCTCCGGCAGCGTAGTAATATTAAATATCGGCTGTTCTTTCGGTAGTCTCCGAATCTCGGTATACGGAACTCCCACGATTTTTTCAAACACTTCCCTGCATTCGGGCCGGATACGGATACAGCGAAGATCCAGCGCTTCCGCATCCTGGGACAGCTCCGCGCGGTGCAGATATCCGCCGAATCCCTTCGGCAGTCCTTCATAAAATACGGTTCCGTCTGCCATCATTCTGCCGCCGATGATCTTGCCATTCTTCCCGGACAATACTCTGCCGCCTACAGCTGCCACATCCGGCCTGGCTTCCCATACTTCTTTATATTTTAACCGATAAAATCCTACATGTCTGGTCTCTGTCGCGGTGGCCGGGATATGACGGCGGTCCGCATGATCCTGCAATGCTCTCATCCCCGCATCATACGCATATTTTTTGCTGTTTGGATTGGCTGCTGTGGATGCCTCATGACATCTCCAGTGATACAGCACCTTCGGAATATGGAGTATTCTCTTCTCCGCAGTCTGCCCTCCCTCTGTCAGCACTTCCGCTACACAGCGCAGTACCAGATCATAGTCCTGGGCACCGTCAAATTCCGGACGGAATTGCAGGCTTTTCAGCAATTTACTCTCCATTACCAGAAAATGACAGATATAGTTATTGCTGAGAATTAAATCGTAATTAAATTTTTCTTTATAATTGGGCTCATAGTATCTGGTCTCTTCTCCATCGCACTTATCCTCATCCGAATAAGCGAAGGCGACTTTGACACCTCTGTCATATGCTTTGGTGATCGCATCAGCTATTTCGTACAACGCATCCGGTGTCAATACATCATCATGATCCAGCAGACCGATATACTCTCCCTTCGCATAGGGAAGCGCCTGATTGGTATTAGCAGCGATTCCCGCATTTTCTTTCAGATGCACATAGTGGAGCCTGGGATCTGCTGCGACAGGTTCTGTCCCGCCATCCGTCGGCTGCTCCTTCAGGAATCCCTGCTGCTTCAGTACCTCCTCCACACTGTGATCCTCCGTAGCATCTGCCAGGATCAGTTCCCAATGGGGATAGCTTTGTTGCATAACACTTGTTATCATTCTGTTCAGATATGCTTCCGGCGTTCGATATAAGGGTACCACAATACTGAACGTAATCGGCTTCTCCCATTTTCTATCACTCTGCCTTACCAGCTCTGCTTCCGAACAGGGCACAAAAAAATAGCGGTCTGTCTCTGTCAGGCGCTCCCTCACAGAGATCCAGGTTTCCCTCAGGCCGTTACGTTGCAGATAATATAGAGTTTTCTTAAGGTTTGCCTTGTTTAGCTTTGCCACAGATACCTCCAGCTTTTCATAAAAGAGCAAACCGCCCTGCTCGGGCGATTCGCTCTTTTGAAAACTAATATGATTTATGGAGCACTGCCTTACAGTACTGCCTTTACATCCTCAGTCAGCTTCTCTACCTTAGCCTGTGCATCCTCTAAGCTGGTTCCCTTGACACCCATGTAGAACTTGATCTTGGGCTCGGTTCCGGAAGGACGTGCACAGCACCATGCATTGTCAGGAAGCTCGAAGTACAGAACGTTGGACTTGGGAAGTCCTGTGGTAGTCTTCTCACCGGTCTCCATGTCGATGATCACATCGTTCTGATAGTCACGGAATTTCTCCACCTTCAGGTCACCGAATGCCTTCGGAGGATTCTTACGAAGCTTATCCATGATCTCTGCGATCTGTCTTGCGCCGTCGATACCCTTCATGGTAATGGTATACTGGGTCTCCTTGAAGTAACCGTACTTCTCATACATGGATACCATCATATCCCACAGAGTCATGTTGTGCTTCTTGCAGTAAGCTGCTACTTCGCACAGACACATCACTGCTACGATCGCATCCTTATCTCTTGCGTGGGTACCTGCCAGGCAGCCGTAGCTCTCTTCCAGGCCAAATACGTAGTTGTTGCTGCCGGTCTGCTCGAAGAGCTTGATCTGCTCGCCAATGAACTTGAAGCCGGTCAGTACCTCGATCAGCTTTACGCCGTAAGCCTGCGTAATAGGTTTGGTCATGTTGGTGGTAACGATGGTAGTTACCAGTGCGGGATTCTCGGGCATGGTACCGGTCGCAGTTTTCTCTCTTAAGATATATTCTGCGATCAGCATGCCGGACATATTACCGGTAAATGCCACATACTCGCCGGTCTTGGTATCTTTTGCATACACACCCAGACGGTCTGCATCGGGATCGGTTGCCAGAACGATGTCTGCATCCTTCTCCTTCGCCAGACGAAGCGCATAGGTAAATGCCTTGGGATCCTCAGGGTTCGGGTAATCCAGCGTTGTGAAATTCGGATCCGGATTCTCCTGTTCGGGAACTACATAGACATGCTTGAATCCCAGCTCAGACAGGATACGCCTTACCGGCTTGTTACCGGTACCGCATAACGGAGTATATACGATCTTGATGTCATCTGCCATTTCCCTGATCACATCAGGATGAATGATCTGCTTCTTCAGCTCTGCCATGTACTTGTCATCGATCTCTTTGCCGATCACTTCGTAGAGTCCTGCTGCCACAGCATCCTCTCTGCTCATGGTCTTCACGGTGTGATAATCCTTGATGGACTGTACTTCGGTAATGATGTCCTTATCGATAGGAGCGGTTACCTGTGCGCCGTCCTCCCAGTATACCTTATAGCCGTTGTACTCAGGAGGGTTGTGACTGGCGGTAACTACAATACCTGCAGTACATCCTAACGTCCGAAGGGCAAAGGACAGCTCCGGGGTAGGTCTTAAAGATTCAAAAATGTATGCCTTGATGCCGTTGGCTGCGAGACATCTTGCTGCCTCGTCAGAGAACTCAGGAGACATCCGACGGGAATCGAATGCGATGGCCACACCCTTACTCTGTGTACCGCGCTTGATAATATAATTGGCAAGACCCTGAGTTGCCTTACGAACGGTATATACGTTCATACGGTTGGTTCCTGCACCGATCACACCACGTAAGCCGCCGGTACCGAATTCCAGTTCCTTGTAAAAACGATCTTCCACTTCTGCTTCATTATTGCGGATTGCCAGAAGTTCCTCCTTGGTCTTCTGGTCAAAATAATCATCATTTAACCAGAAATTCAGTTCGTCCATATAACTCATTTTCCTATCCTCCTGTTTTATCGCTATCTTTCAAATATCTTTCAATATCTTCAGTAAACGCTCTCCGGTGATATTTTACCATAGATTGCCTTTACTGAAAAGAATTATTTAACGTCCGCTAACTGCCGGATCCTTCAGTGCATAATCACTTCGATCCAGAGAGAAATTCGGATTGTAATAGGGATCTCCCGCCTCCAGTTCAGCCTTCCATTTTTCACGGAAATGCTCGGATTCTCTGTTGTAGCGCTCTGCATTTTCTCCCTGATCGTCCAGTCCTCTGGAGATGGATTCGTAATGATACAGCTCCGCAAAAGGAGTCCACACATTCAGAAGTCCCAGTTTACGTAATTTCAGACAGAAATCCACATCATTTAAGGAGATCACAAAGCTCTCATCCAGACCGCCCACCTGCTCATACAGGCTCTTTTTCACCAACAGACAGGCACCGGTCACCGCTGTAACATTCTGGGTATAACACAGACGTCCCATGTAGCCTAAGTTCTGTACCGGGATGCGATAATGGGTATGTCCTGCCGTGCGGTGTGCTCCCAATCCGATGACCACGCCGGCATGCTGGATCGTCTTGTCCGCATAATACAGTTTGGCGCCTACGGCACCCACATCCTCTCTCTGCGCATACATCAGCATCTCTTCCATCCAGTTGGCGGTGATAACTTCCGTATCGTTGTTCAATAACAAAATATATTCACCGGTCGCATACGATACGCCCAGGTTATTCACTGCGGAATAATTGAATTCTCCGTGATAAGTCACTACCGAGATCCGCCCGTCCCCGCTGTGCAGGATACCGCCGTCATGGCCGCAGACTGTATGCAGCTTGCATCTTTCTTCATAAGAATCATCGCCGGACAATCCCAACAGTTGGGAATAATAGTCCTTGATCTCCGGTGTGGTACTGTTATTTTCCACGACAATGATCTCGTAATTGCTCCAGGTGCTGTTCTTTTGGATCGAGGTAATACAGCGCTTCAGATCCTCAACGTGATCCTTATTGGCGATCACGATGGATATCTTCGGATCTCCCAGGATCTGATACCTGATCCGGAAGATCGTGGCACAGGCTCTGGTACTGGTGATCTGAAAATGCTTAAAACCATGCTTTTTCAGATGATCTGCCACAGCTCCCTTTGCCGCCTCAATGGCATAAGGCTTCGCGTCAATGCTGGCTGCGGTACTGCCCTCATGGCTTCTCCAGTAGTACATCAGTCTGGGAACATGAACGATCTTTTCCGCTCTGTCGGTCAGACGCAGGATCATATCGTGATCCTGGGCACCGTCAAATGCGGTGCGGAACAGTTCCTCTCCCTCTAACAGTTTTCGGGAAAAAACGCTGAAATGGCAGATATAATTATTCGCCCGCAGATTGTCCGGTGCATAGTCCGGCTTAAAATGCATGGTCAGCATTTTATTAATATCATTTTCCTTGAAAGTGGTCTCATCACAATAAAGATAATCCGCACCCTGCTCATTGATCTCCTTCACATACGCATACAGTACGGAAGGATGTAAAATATCATCCTGGTCAAACAGGCCGATATAATCTCCGGTAGCCAGCTTGTAGCATTCGTTGGTGTTATAGGAGATACCGCCGTTATGATCCAGGTGCTTATAGACGATACGACCATTCGCCTTCGCCGCGTACTCCCTGCAGAGTTCCTCGATATAGGAATGCTCCGCGTCGGAACCGTCCGCCAGACACAGTTCCCAGTTGGGATACGTCTGATTCATGACGCAGTCCAGCATCTGGATCTGGAATTCTCTTTTATTGTTCCACAGCGGAACCAGAATGCTGATCTTCGGCATATAAGGGAATATCGTCTCTTCTTCCTTTTTCCGCTGCTCCGCATCAGGAAAGCTTCCGGTTCCGTAGGACTCCATCAGGCTCTTCTGGCGACTCTTGTTGCGGATCTTACGCAGGATATCCTTCGGTCCGCCACAATGGGACAAGCGATCCCTCTGTCTCTGTGCGAAATGGATCAGACTTCTCGCCGGACCCGTGGCTTTCCAGAATTTATTCTTTTTGATCCGGTCCAGTTTGAACTGCAAGTCCTCTTTTTCCGATTCCAGCACTACGATCTTGTCTGCCAGATCCGCACATTTTTCGTGCTCCCTCTCGTAGGCTTCTTGATAATTGATCTCAGACATGTTTTTCCTCCGTCAAATATTTTCCCGTTGTATTCCACAGTTTCAGCTTACTGATCCGATGGACCGCAAGAACGGCGATTCCATAATTTCCCGGAGGCAGCTGCCCTGTTTTCCGTTTCACACAGAAACCTCCCAGCGCCACATTTTTCTGGTCCGGAAGATTCTCCTCCAGTTCCTGCCGATATGCAGGTAAAATCTTCATGGACCATACCTTCCGGTCCGCCTCCCGCTGTCCCTGCGTATCTTCGGGAAGCAATACTAAAAATTTATCATAACATGCGTTATTATCTCCCAGGATCACACTGTATCCCTGGATCCGCTCCGGCCCTGCAGTCTCCACCCGCGCCATCAGGCAGTCATCCTGTCTTGCATTTTCCAGAAGCTCCTGCCAGCTCTCACATCTCCATGCCGGCTCCTGTAAAATATTCCGATCCGTAAGATATGCCGGAACCACACGGCTGTCCAGTCCTTCCCGGTTCAGTCCCATAGGGTAAAAAGGATCCACTCCGCGGAACTGAGGATGCATCTGGTAAAGCAGTTCTCTCTCTTCCGTCAGGCGTCGCATTTTCTCGGGACTTTCGTCGCTTCCGCGGCTCAGGGATTCATGATGATATGCAAAACAGTCATTCAGCACCACATTGTAATATCCCATTTCCACCAGACAAAATCCCAGATCCACATCATTATAGGCCACCCGCAGTGCCTCCCGGAATCCACCCGTCTCCCGGAATACCTCTGTCCTTATCAGCAGACAGGCACCCGTCACTGCCACGCAATTCAGATCAAAGCGATTTCTGCCAAAATAATAAGACTTATCGTCTTCCATGAACTGGAGCTTATGCACCGGCCCCACCGGCAGATTGACAATACCGTCGTGTTGTATTTTCACGGAATCCGGATAATACAGCTTTAGTCCCACGCTTCCCACATAAGGCTGCATAGCGCGGATCACCATTTTGTCCAGCCAATCATTGCCGCACACTTCTATATCATCATTTAAAAACAGCAAAAACTTTCCTTCCGCCAGTTCAGCTCCCCGGTTGCACATCGCTGAAAAATTAAATTCCGCCGGTTCATAAATATAACGGACAGGGACACCGCTTTCCCGGATCCGTCCGATCAGTTCTTCCGTTTTTTGCTTATTTTCCGCACTGCTTCCGTTATCCACCAGCAAAATTTCAACAGGGATCCTGCCCTCAGACCTTCTCGTCAGGGAACGCAGGCACTTCTCCAGTACCTCCGGATTATCTTTGGAGGGAATGATCACCGAGACTTTAAGCTCTCCTGCGAATAACTCTTTGGCACCTTCCGCCGCCCTGGAAGCCAGTTCCACCGCCAGCTGCGGTGACTCCTTTGTCAGCTGGTAATTTTCCCAGGGAGTGCACTCCCGGCTGTCCCGGTCTGCACGTACATCCGGTCCCTGGATTCCTATTCCGTCTGCAGAAAAAGTTCCATGGAACAACACGTTTTCCATATGACCGACGGAATGACAATCTCTCTCGAACCCTCCGGCTCCCAAAAACAGGCGATCCATCAGCGGACGGATCTCTCCGGCATCTGTAAAAATAATTTCCTTTCCGGTGCTCTCGTTCTCTGTCACGACCGGATTTTCTCCCATTCTCTGCAGCAGACTGCTCCGTACCGCAACGACACTTCCCACATAGAAAAAGGCTCTGTACAGATCCGGTGACCAACAGGGTTTGTACCAGGGAATGCAACGCTCTCCCTTCTCATTCATCAGGTCTTCATCACCGTAGACGATTTCTGCTTCCGGATGCTTTGTAAAATAAGCGTTGATCCGCTCTGTCGCATTATCTGCCAGTCGTCCCGCCGCCTGTCGGAAAATGACGAATTCCACAAGTCCCGCAATTTCCCGGGGTTCCGCGCTTTCCCGGTCCTGCTCCGCTGCCCACTGTTCATAGGTAACCTTAAGCTGCGCCAGTTCTTTTTCGTATTTTTTATCCTGCTGTGCGATCAGCACCTGCTTCACCGCTGTCCGAATACCCAAGCTGCCGCTCCCTTCTTCTCCACTCCCATCATATCTTTTGCCATTGCCTGAGGGATCTGTACGATCTCCATTTTCACAGACAACGCATTCTCCGCCTGCCGGTTCAGCACATCTGCCCGGATCGTCATATTGGGATCCTCCGTGGCAAATATCACGCTGGGATGGTCCGCTCCCTCTTCGGATTTCAGGATTTTTCCGTTGGTAGTGAACACTTTCTTATCCTGCAGAGGAACCGGCTGTCCGTTCATGGACAGTTCCCGAATCTTACAGATGCAGGAACACATTGCCGGATCCAGCCGCAGATAATGTACGTTACCGTCGAATTTCACGGTAAACTCTGCCTCTTTTTCCGCAACATAGACATTTTCCGGGAAATAAGAATTTTCTTCGGAAAATCCCTGTCCCTTGTCTTCATAGATCTGTACCCGCAGTTCTCCTTCCGACTGGCGAAAACGCCCGATCCATTCGGTGGGTTTATAGATTTCGCCGCCTAAGAGATTCCGGATCTCACCCATGGACAATTTCTGTCCGGTGACATATTTCTGGAATTCCCGCTCCTGCTCTCTGTACTGTCTTGCCTCATTTTCCGTGATGTCCAGACGATCTAAGATCCGGTCCAGTTCCAACGCATTGCGTCTTTCATTCTCCAGAACATAACAGTAAATTGCCCGGAACGCCAGTGCTTTCGTATCTATGACACGGTCAAAGGTCCACTCGTAATCGATCAGTGTCCAGTGATCCCCGTCCACCAGAATATTGGCAAAGATCAGGTCAAAATCCGCTACCGGAACTTCTTCCCCGAATCCTACCCTCTCCAGATACTCCGCAAACAGGCTGTGGAATCCTTCGATATCCTGTCTGTCCAGACATTCATCCATCAGTTCCGACAACGGTCTGCCCGATACGAATTCAAATTCCGCATAAGGGATGCCGTCCTCTTCTCCCGGATGACAGACATTAACGTCCAGCCGGCTTCCGGTATAACGTCCTTTTAATTTTTCATACGCTTCCATCATATGGCGCACATGCGCCTCGGCTTCTTTGGTCAGCGGATATTTCCGTACAATCCGATTCCCCCGGTCATCCCGCAGGATCTCCGTACGGATGCGGAAGTTTTCCGCACGGTCGTTGGAATATCTGACATATTTCAGGTCCAGAGGCTTGCCGATCACTGCCAGATAAGAATTGGAAAATACAGAAAAAAGTCCCTCTTCCACGATGCCGTCAAAGGCACTTTTTTCATCAAATAACAGCATTCTGTCACGGTCAAAATTCCGCAGATTATTGGACAGCTCTCCCCGTCCCGGAAGATACGCGTCGGAATAGACCGTGGTCATAAATTTATAATCGGGATACGGATAATAGAAGCTCCGCTCCCCCACGCTGCAGGCATCGAAGATCTTCTCCAGCTTTTTCCGGGAAAAAGTACGCACTACGCCACCGTTCGGATAATTTTCGATTCCGGAAAACCAGTCTCCCAAGTGATCTTCCTTGCAGCCCGCAAAATATTTCAGTCCGTATTTGTTCTCAATAGCGATAACGATTCGTCCACCCGGTGCCAGATGCTTTTGCAGAATTTTCAGGAAATCTTCATAAGGTGTGCTGCCGCCTATGTAAGCCTGGCCGTACTCGAAGACACCAATGAGGCAGATATAGTCATAATCTGCGGGCAGATCCGGTTCCACATCCGTAAAATTGCCTATGTGGATCGTCACATTTTCACTTTCACTGTGCCGGTACGCATTGATCAGGCTGCGCTTTTTTGAGAGATCCACGCAGGTCACCGATCCGGCTTTCCGGGACAGGGCTCCTGTAATGGCTCCGCAGCCGCTGCCTACTTCCAGCACTTTGTCCGTCTTTTTGATCGGAAGAAAATCCACGATATTTTCCCGCAGAGCCGACAGATGATACAGGATCGGCCAGCTTTTTCTCTCTGCGATGATCCGGTCATATTCCACGGTACTGTATTTTTTTACAATCTCCAGAATCTCGTCTTCCACACTGCCGTCACAATAATAATCCTCTCCGGGATACTTATCCAGATTCAGTGTTACTTTGCCGATGGTCTCTGTCATTCTTTATTTCTCCTCCGCATCCCACACTTTCGTGTTGGAATCCATATCATAATAGCCTACGGTATTTTTATCGGATACTACTGTAATATTCAGGGCATCATACAGTCTGTGATAGACCTCGAAGGTGTCCTGATTGTAGCCGGTCACTCCCAGAGACAGCAGATATTCTCCGCCCTGCAGATTCATCTTCTGTGTAAAAGTCACATTTTTCACATCACCTGGTTCCACACTGTCTAAGAACGCCTTCTCGATCATGGTATTGGTACCGGTGATCTCCACACCGATGACATTTTTCACGGAAAATGCAAAAATCGGTGCCGGTATAGGATCCATAAACCGGACCTTCATATGGATGGTAAACATTGTCCCCTTCAGAATGGCATTGGTAGGCACACCCCTGTCATCCGTAATGTAAAATTCTTCGATCTGTGCCTGCTTTGTACCGTATTCCAGGGCATTGGGATTCTGTCCCTTCGCCTCCGCGGAAGCCTCAGCAGCATCTTTGGCTGCGCCATCCGCCTTTTTCGCAGCAGCTCTCTGCAGATCTTCATCATCTAAGAGATTCTCCGATTCCTCACCGGCATTTTCGGATTCATCGTACTGTCCCACCAGTACCCGTTTATAAGTATCGATCATGGCCTTGGGGCTGCCTTCTCCCAGAATATTTCCCTGGTTCAGCAGATAGACGCGGTCGCAATATTTACTGATACTGCTCAGATCGTGACTGACGAAGACGATCGTCTTGCCCATTTTCTTGAATTCTTCGAATTTATGATAACATTTTGCCTGGAAAAATACATCACCGACGCTCAGAGCCTCATCTACGATCAGGATCTCCGGCTCGATATTGATCGCCACTGCAAACGCCAGGCGGACGAACATACCGCTGGAATAGGTCTTTACCGGCTGATAGACATAATCTCCGATATCCGCAAAGCTTAAGATCTCCGGCAGCTTTGCCTCGATCTCTTTTTCGGAAAATCCCATCATGGTACCATTCAGATAGACATTCTCGATACCGTTGTATTCCATATTGAAGCCGGCACCCAGCTCCAGCAGAGCGGAGATACGCCCGTTGACCAGCACCCGTCCGGAAGTCGGATTCAATACTCCGGTGATGATCTTCAGGATGGTGGACTTACCTGAACCGTTGGTACCGATGATTCCCACGGTTTCCCCCTGATAGATCTTCATACTCACGCCTTTCAGGGCATAGTGGAGCTTATGTTTGGTCTTTTTACCGAATCCAAAAGCTTCCTTCAGACGGTCCGAAGGTTTATCATATAATTTATAGATTTTCTGGACATTATCAACTTCAATTGCCAGTTTTCTCTTATCCTGCATAATGTCTTAATCCTTTTCTTTCAGTGTTACACTGTCTTTATGGTACCACATGGCCAGAGAACGGTTGGCCTCATTGTCCGCATCCTCGGAAATTTCTCCCATGCACAAAAACCACGGGCGGAACTGATAGGCCGGCAGCTGCACATCTTTTTCCGGTCCGGACAGAATTGCCACCCGTTCCAGATATTCCTGATGAAAATTATAAGCCTCCCCGGTGTGTACATAATAATACGCTCCATAGGACGAATAATGTCCCGCCTGATTGGGAGATGCCCGGAAGATCACAAGGCATGCCACACCGATCAGCACATAAAACCACCAGGCTGCTGCATCGCTTCGTATGGCCCACTTCTGTATCGTCAATTGCCCGGTTGTCTGCTCCGCTCTTTTCTCCAGTAACTGTCGCAGCCACCCGATCCAGTAGATCTCATTCAGAAATAAAAGCAGCAGATAGGTGATTTTTACCGCATTCAACGTTCTGGACAGCCCGGCATGCCCCAGGGAATAAAGACTCGGTGTATATCCTGTAGCATACAGACAGAAGGACCATACCAAGACAATTCCGGGATAACGAAACCGGTAATCCGTCCCCTTCACCGCCTGCCAGATCATGGGTACCAGCAATAGCATCACCGTCAGTACTACCAGACCGGTATACTCTGGAATGTGTTTCACGGCTTCCAAAAATGATCTGCCGATGGACTCTAACGGTCCATAGCCCCAGCCCACATAACTGCGGGCACGTACGGAATTTCCCGGAGCCGCCACATTCAGGCCGAAGCCTATGATATACACTAGTGTAGACGGCAACAGCCACAGCCCCGTCCTGCGCCGTTCCACTACCACGCTGACCAGAAGGATGGTCAGAAGACACAATAATCCCTGCAATGCCGTGACGAAATTGCTTCCCGCCGTAATCATGGCAAGCAGAACCGATGCAGTGAATAACAGACCTTTCGCGGTTCTGCCCTCTGCTCTCTCCAGGCAGATGGCCACAGACAAAAACAAAAGTCCGAAGCCATGCATTCCCACATAGTGGATCCCGCCGTTATACCAGTAGAAGCCGCTCTGCGCGGAATAGATAAACATAAATTCCGCTATGGTGATCACTGCCTGAATTGCCAGGCTGCTCCATTTCTCCATTCGGAAGACTTTCCGCAGGATCACGTGGGTAAACACCATGCTTCCCGCCAAAAGCAGTAACAGAATGAACACCGGTCCTAAAAAATAATACTGTTCTCCCCAGACAGCCGGCATCAGTGTCATGAAAAAAATAGAAGAATACGTTCCCTGCCATGCATACCACTGGGTTCTGGAACAATCCAGTGCACCGGAGATTGCCGCCCATTTCGACTGCTCCTGCTCTATGGCAGCTCTGGCAAATCTTCCAAAGTTATAGTCGTCATAATAAGGAACCGCATAAATCGTCAGTCGAAACAGTGGGATCAGTGCTAACACCAGCAGTCCGCAACAGCCCACTGCCAGCAGTACCCCGCCCGGCTTCCATAACAATATTTTTCTTAACTTTTCAAGAGCACCCTTCAATTACTTTCACCCTTTCTGTTTCCCCCACAACAGTTCCGTAATGCAGTACCTCCCCACAAGGTTCTTCATTTATAAAAGCTTTTTGCCATGCTCTGTTTATTTTTACAATATGTTTTCTCCGTTCCTCGAATTCTCGGAATGGTAACAGTCCTTCGTATTACAATACATCTGCGAAATGCACTTTCAGTCTCTTAAAGATCACAGCACCCAGTCCGAACAATACCACTGTCACGATCCAGAAATACATCGTGGAGAAGAAATCCCGGAAAAACCATTCTTTCTCGTAGATCGCACTGCGATAGCCATTCACGATATAGACCAGCGGATTCAGCTTCAGGATCATGATCCACTTCGGAGACAGCGCCTCCAGATTCCACAAAATGGGGGTTGCCCACATGCCGATCTGCAGTCCGATGCTGATGATCTGGGACAGATCCCGGAAAAATACCACTACCGCGCAGGTCGTATAACTCAGTGCCAGCACAAATATAAACAGGCAGAAGCTGTAGTACACGATCTGTATCGTATATATGGTCGGATAATAGCCGTAGATAGCTGCCACGATCAGCAGGAGACATACGAAAAATACATGGATAAAAGTAGCCGCAATAATCTTGATGATCGGCAGGATGCTGATCTTAAATACTACTTTTTTCACCAGATAGTTGTACTCTAAGAGTGCATTGGTGCCGTTGTTCAGTGCCTCACTGAAGTAGAACCAGGGCACCAGTCCCGCTGTCAGGAAAAGTACAAATGGCACTTCCACGCCCTCCCGCAGGGGTGTGCTGGTATTTCCCATGATCTTGTCGAAGACGATGTAATACATCGCCACGGTTACCACCGGCTGCGCCATCGCCCAGACCGCGCCCAGGTAAGAACCCGCATATCTCTTTTTAAAATCATTTTTCGCCAGCTTCCAGATCAGATGTCTATTCTGGAATAACTCTACCGGCAGTCCGGTAAATTTATCGTACCAGTGGATAAACGCAAAGCATGCCGCCGCAATGACAACGCAGGAGATGATCTTTTTCGCCAGCTCCTGACTCTGATCCACAGCAGGTCCCGGATTCTTATGGAACACGATGAGCAGAGCCATGATCACTGCCGCTGTCACGAACAGGGCAATGCCTGTTTTCTTACTGATTTTCACACTTTTTTTCATGCTCTTTTTCCTTCATGTACTGTTCCAGAGTGCCCCACTTGGTATCCTTCTCGGATAATGTCAGTTCCATACCTTCGGGGATGGGCCATTCCACACCGATATCCGGCGTGTTATATGCAATACCGCCCTCATCATCCGGATGATAAAAATCGGTACATTTGTAGCAGAACTCTGCGTAATCGGACAGTACCAGAAATCCATGCGCGAAATTTTTCGGAATAAAGAACTGCTTCTTGTTCTCCTCAGACAAAAGTACACCATACCACTGCCCGAAAGTTTTGGAGCCTTCCCGCAGATCCACAGCCACATCATAGACTTCTCCGCGGATCACACGTACCAGCTTGTCCTGCGGAAAATGCTTCTGAAAATGAAGTCCTCTGAGAACTCCTTTTTTAGAAGCAGACTGATTATCCTGTACAAACACTTCCGGGATTCCCGCTGCTTTAAGATCATTGTAATTATAAGTCTCCATGAAATACCCTCTGGCATCACCGAATACCGTGGGGGTAATGATCTTCAATCCTTCGATTTCACATGTTTCTACTGTTATCTTGCCCATTTATTTCATCCTCACTCTTTATTATTTTCATTCATAGGTGATATTCATATCGACTCTGCCTTCAATACCGTCCACTTTTCCCTTGGAGGTATACTGCCAGGTCTTGTAATATCCCTGATATAACGGCACACTGCGGTACTCCGCAAGCCAGATATGATAGTTCTCCAGTCTGGCGGTCTGCAGATTATTGTTGTACCAGTTGCGGCTGGCATAGACGCCTGCTGTATATCCGGCATTTTCTACCGTCCGGCAAAAAGCCTCACATACCAGGGTTCTGGTCTCCGCACCCAGTCCATCCGCCCGGCCGTTTCCTCCGGCACCCTCCGTATCAATAAATACAGGATAGCTCAGTTGGAAATCACGGATCAGCTCCAGCACGGCAGAAGCCTCTTCCACCGCCTCTTTCTCATCTGTAGCCTGGGTAAAAAAGTACACGCCCACCGGAATCCCAGCGGCTGTTGCACCTTTCATGTTGGCGACAAACTGTGGATCCTCCACCAGACTTCCCGTAACCGAACCGCGGTAGCCCGCACGAACGATGGCAAACTGTACTCCGGCATTTTTCACCTTATCCCAGTCGATAGTGCCGTTCCACTTGGACACATCGATGCCGACCTTCGCATTGCCGGATGTAGTCTGCAGCTTTTGGATCTCGGTCTTGTCCGCATCTGCCAAAGCTCCTGCCACAGCACTGTCCTCGGCATCCGCATCGACTTCATCCTCTGTCTTGATCAACAGAGAAATATCATCAATGGCCAGATATTCCACTTTTTCTTTTACATGCACTTTGGTCTCGGTGATGGGAACTTTATATCCTTCGATGGGTAACAGTTCCATATAATAATCGCCGGAATCCAGATCAGCAATGTAGATCACGCCGTCCTGATCCAGATCCTTGTAATCTCCCAGACCGTCCACCCGGACATAGAAACTCTCTCCGGTCACCGGTACACCTTCATTGTCCACGATCTGGATACGCAGATCCTTTTCCACGGAAGTCGCCACCAGTGACAGGCGGTGGCTGTTATCTTTCGCCGCCTCCAGGATCGGATTCACATCCGGATCAAAAAAAGTATTATCTTTTAAAAAGGCTTTCAGGTCATTGCCGATCCTGCCATCCGCTTCCGCGGTGTCCGTCTCCCCGGTGCCCTCCGGCACGGGATCCACTGCTTCGCCGTCACCTGCATTCTGCGCTCCGGACACCGCCGTGTTCTGGCCGGATGTGGGGGACAGTTGTTCCCTGTTCACATACATTACCGCCAGTGCCACCAGCAGGATCACCGCCATGGAGGCCAGGATCCCCATTTTCCGCAGCTTAGAGTCCATTTGCTACCTCTACCAGATATTTACCGTAATTCGTCTTCAGCAGCGGCTCTGCCAGTGCCAGCAGCTGCTCTTTATCAATAAATCCACGTTTGAAAGCGATCTCCTCGATACAGGAAATATACAATCCCTGTCTCTTCTGGAACGCTGCCACGAAATCTGCCGCATCCAGAAGTGCATCGTGATTGCCGGTATCCAGCCATGCGAATCCACGACCCAGAGTCTCTACCTGCAGGGTTCCTCTGTTCAGGTACTCGTTATTAATACTGGTGATCTCAATCTCACCTCTTGCGGAGGGCTTTACGTTCTTCGCAATCTCCACTACATCGTTATCATAGAAATACAGTCCGGGAACTGCATAATTGCTCTTGGGATGCTCCGGCTTCTCCTCGATAGAAAGTGCCTTGCCGTTCTCATCGAACTCCACTACGCCGTATTCTCTGGGATCGCGCACATAATAACCGAAGATGGTCGCGCCTTTTTCTCTGGCGGCTACTTTACGAAGCACTGCCGAAAAGCTCTGCCCGTAGAAAATATTATCTCCCAGTACCAGTGCCACTCTGTCGTTACCGATGAATTCCGCTCCGATGATAAAAGCATCCGCGAGGCCACGGGGTTTGTCCTGCACCGCATACTCGAGACGCATGCCCAGCTGGCTGCCATCTCCCAATAACTCTTTGAATACCGGAAGATCTCTCGGGGTGGAAATGATCAGCACCTCTCTGATATCTGCCAGCATCAGGGTTGACAGAGGATAATAAATCATCGGTTTATCGTACACCGGCATGATCTGCTTGGATATTGCTTTTGTCAGGGGATAAAGTCTGGTTCCGGAACCTCCCGCCAGTATAATTCCTTTCATAAAAACCTCCTTAAAATACTTGTTTTTTAACACACCGAATGGGAACGACGTTCATCGTTCCCATTTAGCAGATATTCTTTACTTTTCCTCATACATTTCATTGTAGTATTTCTGGTAATCGCCACTGGTCACATTGTTCATCCAGTCTTCATGCTCGAAGTACCAGGCGATGGTCTTGCGGATGCCTTCCTTGAACATGGTCTCGGGATACCAGCCGATCTCTGCCTTGATCTTGTCCGGCGCGATCGCATATCTTCTGTCATGTCCCTTACGGTCTTCCACGTAAGTGATCAGATCATTGTTGATATGTGCCTTGCGGGGATCGGAATCGGGAAGCATCTCCTGTAAGGTCTCGATGATAATATGGATGATCTCGATGTTCTGCTTCTCGTTGTGTCCGCCGATATTGTAAGTCTGGAACAGTCTTCCCTGCTCCTGTACCATGTCGATGGCCTTCGCATGATCCTCTACATACAGCCAGTCGCGGACATTTTTGCCGTCTCCGTATACCGGAAGCTTCTTGCCGTGAAGGGCATTGTTGATGATCAGAGGGATCAGCTTCTCGGGGAACTGGAAAGGGCCGTAATTGTTGGAGCAATTGGTGATATTGGCAGGGAAATGATAGGTATCCATGTATGCCTTCACCAGCATGTCCGAGCTTGCCTTACTTGCAGAGTAAGGACTGTGGGGATCGTAAGGCGTGGTCTCATAGAAGAAAGCATTGTCATCATCGGGAAGAGATCCGTAGACCTCATCCGTAGATACATGCAGGAACTTTTTGCCCTCCTTGAAGCTGCCGTCCGGAAGCTCCCAGGCTGCCTTGGCACAGTTTAACATCACTGCGGTACCCAGCACGTTGGTCTGTACGAAGATCTCCGGGTTACGGATACTTCTGTCTACATGGCTTTCGGCTGCGAAATGTACCACGCGGTCAATATCGTTCTCCGCGAAAATTTTGCCGATGGCTTCCTTGTCGCAGATATTTGCCTTCACGAAAGTGTAATTGTCACGCTTCTCCACATCCTTGAGATTCTCCAGGTTTCCCGCATAGGTCAGGGCATCCACATTAATGATACGGATCTCGTTATCGTATTTTTTGAACATGTAATGAATGTAGTTGGAACCGATAAAACCGGCACCGCCTGTTACCAGATAAGTTCTCATTTTCTCTCCGTTCTGCGCAGGTGTGCGCATTTTGCTATAGATAGTGATATTCTACCATAAAATGGGGTGGATAGCAACACGGGCTATCGTCCTGCCTGCGAGCAGTCTCACTGACTGTTCATTGTAAATATCAACACGGCTTCTCCGCACTTCGTGCTCTCGAATCCGTGACACCCATTCGCATTCCGGACTATCGTCCTACTTGCCACGGGTATTAACACGGCTTCTCCGCACTTCGTGCTCTCGAATCCGTAACACACATTCGCATTCCGGACTATCGTCCTACTTGCTCATGTGTGTTTGATTTGCTAATAAAGCACCAGACCTGCCTGCAAGCAGTCGGTCTGGGCTTTATTGCAAATCTTAATATCCCAGGTAGCTGATATTTAAATCGACTTTGCCGCTGATACCGCTGACTTTTCCGTCGGATCTGTACTGCCACAGATCATATCTGCCGGTATAGGTCGGGGTCTTGGCATACTGTGCCAGCCAGATCTTATAACCGCTCAGAGCACCTGCATCCATCTTGGATGTCAGCCATGTTTTGTTGGCATAGACACCGGGAGTATATCCTGCATTCTTGATCGTGTTGCAGAATGCCTTGCAGACTGCGGTTCTGGTAGCGGAATCGATGGCATCGCCTCTTCCGCCGCTGCCTTCCACATCCAGGAATACCGGATAAGAAATCTTATATCCGCTGATGCGGTCCAGTACCATGGATGCTTCCTGTACTGCTTCTACCTCATCCACTGCCTGTGTGAAGAAGTATACACCTACCTTAAGACCAGCTGCCGTAGCTCCCTTGATATTGGTCTTGAACTTGGGATCCTCGATCAATGCTCCCTGAGATGATCCACGGTATCCCACACGAATGATCACATAATTCACTCCGGAATTCTTAACCGCATTCCAGTCAATGCTGCCGTTCCACTTGGACACATCAATGCCCATAGTACCTGATCCCACTACCAGGGAACCGTCACTTGCGAAGTTATATTTTGCACCCTGGATGACCTGCTCACCGGTCACCTTGCTGCCGTCTGCCTTGAAGAAATATACCTTACCGTCTAACGTCTGCCAGCCGGTATATCTGGCCTCCTCCATGAGGAAAAACTTTGTGGCAGTGTAATAATCCGCATAAGCTGCCGCCCGGTATTGGTTGTCACCGATGGATACATACAGCTGTCTGCCGCTGGTATCCTTTAACGGTGTTTTTGTATCCTCTCTGGGATTCACATCGCCCGCTACCGTAACTGTAAAGGTAGCTTTTGCTTCCGCGCTGCCCTCCTTATATGTGACAGTGATGGTTGCGGTTCCTTTTTTCACACCGGTAACGGTGATCGTTTTGCCACTTACAGCTACCGTGGCAATATTCTTATCTCCGGAATCTGCCGTTATGGTTCCGCTTCCGCTGACAGAGGCTGTTACAGCAGCCGTAGATTTCGGATAAACGGTTACAGCTGTCTTATCCAAAGTGATCTTGATTCCACCCGTGACCTTCACTGCCAGTTCCAGTGTCTTAATCTCAGTTCCCATCGTTACGGTGACTGTGATCTTCGCATCACCGGCTGCTACACCTTTCACTGTGATCTTACCGTTTGCATCTACCGCCGCAGTGGCTGCTTTATCATTGGAGTTTGCAGTAATCTTATAAGTTGCACCTGTGAAATTTGTAACTTTAACCTGTGCTGTTGCTTCTTTTCCTGCTTCTACGTTCAGGGATGCCGGTTCCAAAACAGCGGTCGGCTTTTTGGCTTCCGTAACAGTAACTTCCCAGGTATAGGTCTTCTGCGTGCTTCCTACCTGTGCATTTGCTGTCGGAAGGATGCCGCCTCCCATGGACTGCGCAGCCGCCTGCGACTCACCTGAGGAGCCACCTTCCCCTGTTCCTCCTGTAGGTGTACCGGGCGTTTCTGCCGGAGCCGGTGTTGTCGGGGTCGTCTCCGGTGTTGTTGGGGTCGTCTCCGGTGTTATTGGGGTTGTCTCCGGTGTAGGTGTAGGCGTCGGTGTAGGTGTAGGCGTCGGTGTAGGTGTAGGCGTCGGCGTAGGAGTCGGTGTAGCACTGCCAGCCTCCGTATACGTACATGTGATCGTTACAGGTCCACCTGCCTTCACGCCGGTAATCACACCATTATTTACACTGGCAACCCCTGCATTATCGCTGCTCCAGCTAACAACCGTGGCTCCTGCCGGCGGATTCAGCTGCTTGGTCTCTCCTACCGTGATACTGATCTTTTCATTTGCTATGCGCAGGAATCTTCCGCTGTAAGCCGTCTGTTTTTCCGGATTTACCACGGTATCCTTTGTTACCTCTCTATAAGTAGGAGGTAATTTCTTACTTTCTACCCACTGCACGGTATCTTCCAGAATAGACTCCACCACAGTATCATTTTTCATGGTGTCCTCTTTTGCCGCATTGACCTCGGATTCCTTCTTGATCTCGTTTGCCACATCGACCTTTTTATAAGCGATATCCTTTCTGACTTCTACCTTCTGGGTACCGGTAGGCAGTGTGTAATCCTTATATTTTTCATCGGTCAGGGTATTTACCGCTACCGTATAGTTGCCGGGGGTAATGCCCTTCTTGTAGATAATACCGTCCATATCATCATCGGTCCAGGTATCAGATTTACCTTTGGGATCCGTGATCGTCACGCTGAAAGGTACATTGGAGATCAGTTTACCGCTCTTTTTATTGGTAAATTTGATCTTTAGATCCTTCTGCACGGAGACCAGTTCCAGTTCAACGGTACCACCGTTGGTATACTCGGCCTCATCATATTCTTTTTGTTCCTCATTCTCATCATCGACTGCATTGGCTGCTGCGATCTTCGCAAGCTTTGCATCTGCCACTGCCAGCATACCCTGCTCACCGATCATCCGGATGCCGTCCAGTTGGCTGCCCACACTGACGAACTCCGATACCTGATGATCCACCATACGTGCGCTGGCATATACACTGCCTGTCACAATGGCCAAGATCAGCACTGCCACACCGGTTGCCGTCATAATGCGGTCCATGGTGCTCATGTTCAGGAATTTGGTCCAGATAGCAGCTATTTTATTGCCACCCTGCTTTTTACTCTTTTTCCGTTTACCGCCACGAGCAGGTGCCATATCATCGTCGGCATAGTACTCTTCATCGTCGGCGTAATATTCTTCGCTGTCCTCGTCTCCGATATACTCCTCGTCGTCGGCATAGTACTCTTCGCCATCCTCGTCTCCGGTGTACTCCTCATCGTCGGCATAGTACTCTCCGCCGTCCTCTTCTCCGGTGTACTCCTCATCATCGGCATAGTACTCTTCGCCGTCCTGCTCTTCATCGGTGTACTCCTCGTCGTCGGCATAGTACTCTTCGCCGTCCTCGTCTCCGGTGTACTCCTCGTCGTCGGCATAATACTCTTCACTGTCCTCGTCTCCGGTGTACTCCTCGTCGTCGGCGTAGTACTCTTCACCGTCCTCGTCTCCGGTGTACTCCTCATCGTCGGCGTAATATTCTTCGCCGTCCTCGTCTCCGGTGTACTCCTCGTCGTCAGCGTAGTACTCTTCGCCGTCCTGCTCTTCATCCCAATCGTAACCATCCTGTACGTCTTCTTCCCAGTTACGGTCCGGACGTTTTGTATGGTTAAATAATTTTTTCATTTTATCTATCCCTTCTGCTCATAATTCTTCAATGTACTTCAGTGTAACAATTCCGTAACATTATAACATTCTATTTCCGCCGCTTCAAGCTGTTCGTCCATTTCTTCAGAATTTCTTAAATCTTTCTAATATTGTGGACTTTCTTTCCGTATAATAGTAAAATCAGAATAACTCTTTTTACCACTTAAAAACAGATACTTGAAACGGAGAGATGGAATGAAACGAGACGAACACGTGAATGACATACCTGATATTGAGATTGTAGACCTGGAAAATGAAACTGTGCAAGACACAGATTTTGGAAAATCCGATATTTCCGATGATTTCGAAGGAAATCCGGATGATGAATATGAAGAAAATGACCGGGAAGAGGAGGAAGAGGAACATCCCGCTCCTAAGGGTATCCGGCGTTTTCTGAATCTTCATGTCCTTTTTGCTCTGGTATTGCTTGTAGTGGTAGGCCTGCTGGGTTATCGCATTACGCATTGGGGACAGCGGGTAAGCCAGTCAGATATTTTCAAGGACGGACAGGGATCCTATGATGACAGCTGGGATTCTATCCTCCCTCTGACCGATGAAAATGGTAAAATGATAGTAAACGATGCTTCTAATATTGTCGTGTTCGGAAATGCACCCTTTGCCGATGACCGCGGTTCTTCCGACAATCTGGCCAGCCTGATTGCCAAGGAAACCGGTGCTACCGTATACAACTGTTCCATCAGCGGAAGTTATCTGGCCGCGCAACACACCAATTTTGATTCCACCCTTGCCCCTATGGATGCTTACTGTCTGTATTGGCTGGTGAATCTGGCTGCCGGAGTTCCCCTGGACGGCTATTACAATGATGCTGCAGAAGCTTTGGGTGACAAGACTCCACCCGAAGCGGAAGAAGTCGTAAACACTCTGAAAACTTTGGATTTCAACACCATTGATACCGTGGCGATCATGTATGATGCCACCGATTATCTGATGGGAAATGCTATGTATAATGATGACAATCCTACGGATCCTACGCAGTTCACCGGCAATCTGGAGGCAAGCCTCGAAGTCCTGCAGCGCCTGTATCCGCAGATCCGTATTATTGTAATGTCCCCTACTTACGCATATGCAATAGATGAGGATGGCAATTATGTAAGTTCCGATATCTATATTTATAATGGTCGCGATGTTTTATCCACTTATGTGATCAAAGAATGTTATTCCTCCAACCTTCACAGTGTTTCCTTCATGGATAACCTATATGGAAGCATCACAGAAGACAACGCCAAGGAATACCTGACCGATAACCTGCATCTGAACGTAAAAGGACGAAAGCTCATTGCCAAACGCTTTGAATACTTCCTGAACTACTATTCCAAGGGTTACGCTTCACAGGAATAATAAATAGAATCGATGATTGCATACTTCTGCCACCCGGATGACTTTGCTGTCTTTTCCGGGTGGTATTTTTTTGCTTTGATGTTCCGGTCTTTACTGCCTGAAATCAGTTTTATGCTGCTGAAGCAGTAAAGTCCTATGTAGGAGCAGTATTGTACTTGCATTGTTAACGCAGGCTTGCCACCGGCTAGACGAACTCCTCCTGTGCCCTTCTTCTGCCTCAACGTGGGCACAGGTGACAGGAGCAAGCTTCTCTGTGCCCTTCTTCCGCCTCAGCGTAAATTAAATAGTTTATGGGTATGAGTTACTTATTTTGTTGCTGATACCCACGTTAGGGAAAGTTTGAGGGTATGCGAAGCTTGTTTGGCTTCTGATACCCACGCTGTGAAAAGTTTATGGGTATGAGAAGCTTGTTTTGTTGCTGATACCCACACTGAGAAAAGTTTGAGGGTATGCGAAGCTTGTTTGGCTTCTGATACCCACGCTGTGGATAGTTTGAGGGTATGCGAAGCTTATTCTATCGCAGATACCCAAATCGTGAAAAACGAAGGTATAACACGAAAGCTTTATATTCCAAAACGCAGAATTCCCGGAGTATGCGGTGACATGTCGAAGATGTTTGTCGGAGGATGTTGATATTTTCTAGAAAAGTGCTGAAAG
>OGHO01000949.1_pt1 | contig 31419 bp, 27 predicted proteins | sample 1571421 | NCBI WGS metagenome assembly OGHO01 (sample SAMEA2581937, study PRJEB24529) | metagenome | biome: Human gut stool | place: China | collected 2011
GGCTGACAACCGCCACTCCGCAGCCCCAATAGTATAACAGGGCAGGAATGACGGCGGCAATACAGATCGTAATATACTGGTTTTCAGTAAATGCCGCCATTAGGAAGGCACCGGAGCCCATAACTGGAGGAAGTATCTGGCCGCCAGTGGAGGCCACCGCCTCCACACCGCCAGCAAAAGCGGGCTTGTAGCCGCGGGACTTCATCAGCGGAATGGTAAAGGTGCCCGTGCCCACCACGTTGGCTACGGCGGAACCGTTAATGGAGCCCATCAGTCCGGAAGCCACCACTGCAGAGAGGGCAGGGCCGCTCTTGATTTTTCCGGTCAGGGAGATAGCGATGTTATTGATGAAATCGGAACAGCCGGAGGATTCCAGAAATGCGCCAAACATTACAAACATGAAAATGACGGTGGCCGACACACTCATTGTCGTACCAAATAAGCCGTCCAAGTCGGTGGCCAGGAAGGAACAAATACGCTCCAGTGAGTAGCCCCGGTGAGCAATAGCCCAAGGCAGATGGGGCCCAGCCAAGGCGTAGGCCACAAAAATCAGAGCTAACACAGGCATAATGTAGCCCAGCACACGCCGGGCACACTCCAGAACTACCAGACCCAGAACCGCACCAGCAAAGACGGCCATCCATGTTGTCTGGCTCAGGCGTTCGGTCATGTGATGCACCTCATCCTGGGCCATCCACCAAGCCAGCCAAGTGAGGGCGATCAAGGCAATATCCACCACCCGGCAAAATATCCGGAAGCCTTTATTCCCGGCAAACTTGTCCTTGAAGACGTGCTTATAAAGGGGCTGCGTCAGCAACACTAAGGTAAGGGCAAAGCTGAGATGGACACCTCGCTGTGTCACAAAATCAAACAGGCCGAAGAACCCGGTGTAGATATGAAAAATCGTCATGGCGATCGCCACAATGGTAGCAATCTTGATAAATTTGTCCTTTCTCCCATCTTCTACGGCTTTGGCCGCGGCCAGTTCGCTGTCCAACGAGGTTATGTCGATCTCCTTGTACTCTTTTTCTGCCATAAAATTGAATCCTTTCCTTACTACAGATTCACACAGTATCGTGTCCTACATAAAGAGAGGCCGGAGCCGAGGGCTCCTCAGTTCCGGCCGCTAGCGCATTGATATTGAAACTACCAAACCTTGTAGCTCAGGGCGCTCAAATCAGGCCCTGCTCGGCATAATACTTCTCAGCGCCTGGGTGCAGGGGAATAGGCATGTTGGTACACAGGAAGGAGGGATCGGTCATTTCGCTGAGGATAGCGTTGCCGGCCGCCAAATCGGCAGAGTTCTCGTTCATGGTCTTGCACATATCATAGACCAGGCTCTCGTCCAAATCCGCGCTCACGATGACCAGGCACTTCACACCGAAAGTCAAGGTATCATAGTCCTGACCAGTGTAGGTGCCCGCGGGAATGGTGGACTGAATGTATGCCTCGTTTCCAGCCAGAATGTCGTCGATCTCTTCCTGGGTATAGTTCAGGACCACAATGTCCTTAGTGGCAGCCAAGTTGAGCTGTCCGCCAATGGGCAGCCCAGCAAAGCCAAAGGCCGCATCAATGATGCCGTCGCCCACAGAATCGGCACCATCACCCAGCCCAAGGTTCTCCAGGCTGGTATTCTCGGCGCTGATGCCCATAACCTCGAAGGCATCCAAGCAGGAGTTCTCAGTAGCGGAAGCGGCGGGGCCAACAGCAACACGCTTGCCCAGCAGATCATGGACATACTCCAGACCGGACTCCTTCAGCGCTACGCCACTGGAAACAGAGGTGTAAACCGCACCGATAACCCGGACATTCTCCAGTGCGGATGTAAAGGGTTCGACTCCATTGTAACCATTCAGCACCACGTCGGCGGTAGCCACGGCTACATCCACTTCGCCGCTGGCCACATCCTGAACGTTTTGGAAGGATCCAGTAGAGGTTTGGGTATTGCACTTCACACCCTGAACGCTGTTGGTCCATAACTGTGAGAGCGCCGCGCCAGCCGGATATAGGGAACCGCCAGTATCACCAGTTCCAAAAGTCATCATCACATTTCCACGGGAGGGGCTGTTCGAACCGCTTGCGGCACCACTACTGTTGTCCCTGCCGCCCTGAGAGGTGCTGGGCTTTCCGCCGCAGCCAGCCAGCATAGCCAGCATCATCGCCGCAGACAGCAAAATCCCGATCGCTTGTTTTGTTCTTTTCATTTTTTCGCTCCCTTTCTTCGATATTGAACCATTTCATTGGTTCTCAAACCATTTGCTGTGTACGGTCGTACACAGCAAATCCCCCGGGGGATTTGCTTTCCATTTTTTCCCTCATTGGGTGAGTGTATTATATCACGGCTCATCTTTCTGCGCAATATCTCTTCTTTATTTCGCGAAATATTTGTGAGATATTACAATTTTCTGGATTTTTCTTAAACTTTTGTAATTTAGCCTACTTTTGCTCCAACTTTTTCATTTCAAATTCCGCTGTGTTTGATATGCGCTCGGTGAAGCAGGTAGTAAAGTAGTAAAAGTGAGGAGGCAGAACTCTAAAATTTCCGTAACAATCGGGATACAGAACACCTTTCACAGTCAGCAATTCAACCACTTTTTAAATATTTTATCGCTGTAGAGGCGCGCCGGATAGGGAAGCACTGTCCCCATCCGGCACTTTTTTATAAAGGCTTCTCCTCTCCACGCTCTCTACTGGAAGTGCTCTTGAGCGTATTGCGCCCAGCTGTCCCGAAAATCAGGATGGGCTATTGCGATCATAGCCTCTGCCCTCTCTCGAAGCGTTTGTCCAGATATCCTCGCTATCCCATACTCGGTTGCTGCATATTGGACCATCGTCCGGGGCACAGAAACAGCGCTTCCACTGAAAAAGTATGGGACAATATTCGATTTTAGTGTTCCGTCTTTGTATCTATGAACAGCATTTAAGCAGATAAAACCTTTTCCTCCTCTGGAGCGGTAGGCTCCCTCTAAGAAGTCCATCTGTCCTCCAATGCCTGAGAGCCGACGGGTGCCAGCAGATTCTGCATTTTCTTGTCCCATAAGATCCAGTTCTACTCCGCCATTGATACTGATCACATTGCTCATCCGGCCGATGCGCTCCACCTCTTTTCTTGCATTGGTCAGTTTACCTGCCTTCCACAGCTCTAAAAAGGCGTCGCTGATCGTTCCTGTGTGGCAGCCCAGGTCCTTCCGATCTGACCAAGCTGGCAGCTTGACCACAGTAAAGGGCACGCTCCCCACCCCTGGGGCAGCACCGCTCCATCGGGGATTTCCTTCACCACCAGCTTGGCGATCTCAAGGTCCGCTCCACTGGGCTCCCGATAGCTGCGTTGAGGCAGAGATTCATGCTCCCCCTCCACAATATAGTCCGCCTCGCTAACATGTACCCTATGAAATCCATCCCATGTAGCCGGGGAAGTCTCTCGTTTATCTCGAAAACTACCGTCCGCACGCATTTCAAAATGGTCCGCCATGTGTAATTGGAAATGCCCAAACCATAGTATCCCCGGCTGTCTGGCAAAGAAACAGGCACAAAGGCCACATCACAGCGAATATGTCTGTCCCGATACTGATAAGGCAGGGAGCGGAGCATAACTGGTGTAAATTTTACCAATCCCCTAGTCTGAAGTCCCCGCTCATAGTCTTCAATGTGCCAACTATAATACGAAAGCGCCCGTTGCTCCGGGTCGCACTCCACTACCTCAATCCGCGGCCGTATCACCAGCCCTCCGCAGATCTTCACATCAGTCAGTTCCTCTCTGCGTTCTGCTAGCGCCCGGTCCATCAATTCTGAAAATCCCGCTCCAAATCCATAATCAACCCAGTCCCCTGGACGGACTGCCTTTGCCGCTACTTCTGGGGTAGTAAACTTACTTTTTAGACCGCTCCACATTTTTTCTTCCATTTGAAACCCAGGTTCTTTTTTCCAATATGAAAGTCCGGCTTCTTTAAGCCGGACTTTCACATTCAATCTGTCAAACAGGCCCTTGTCTGTATTACTCAGCCCAAATCTCTTTATCCGTCGGGATATACATCTCAGGCACCTTATAAGAAATACGGCTCACGTTCATCAGGTGTGTGTACCACAGATTTTCACTGATGACGTTATTCCCCCATGTACCACAGCCTAGGGTGGTGGTGGGATTTAACCCGTTATCCATAGCTCCGCCCAATGCGGTACCGCCCACCTGGTTGACCGCATAGCGGGACACATTAACTACAAATGAGACTGCCTCGATATGTTCTTGGGTATTGGAGTGAATTACCACGCTGTGCCCCATCCCCTCTTCCGCCAGGTTGGCCCGAGCAATCTCCATAGCATCCTCCCAGGTGTCGTACAGGAAGAGAGCCAGCACGGGAAACAGCTTCTCCTTGGACAGCACCTCATCCCGAGCGTATCCGTGGGTGCAGCACACAATAACTTTGGCATCCTGGGGGACGTCCTTCAGCCCGGCCAGCTCTGCTATCTCCTGCACTGTCGTTCCGGTCCAAGCCTTGGTGAACACACCATCTGGGAAGGCGCTGTCCCGCACCTTGTCCGCCTCCCCCTGGGTCCCGATGTAATAGGCTCCGTTAGCCTTAACTGCCGCAATCATCTCTCCCGCCTTGTCTCGGGGGCAGATGATATTTTGCTCACAGGTACACAGCACTCCGTTGTCAAAAGTACGGCCCGCAATAACCATCTTGGCCACTTCATCATAGTCCACATCCCGGTCCACCAGCACCTGGACGTTGCCCTGGCCCACGCCATACACAGGTTTTCCAGAGGAGTAGGCCGTCTTGACCAGTGCTGGACCGCCGGTACAGACACACAAATCAGCAGACTTCATCAGTCCAGCAGACAGCTCCATGGTAGGCTCCGCAATAATCTGAATCAGATTATTGGGCATCCCCAGTTGGTCTAGTGCCTCGTTCATCAATTCCACTGTTCTTACCCCTACCTTTTTCGCCCGTGGATGGGGACAAATGATCACTGCGTTTCCACACTTCAGGGCGCACATAGAGTTGTGCATGGGATTGATCACTGGGTTGGTGGTGGCAGTGATGCAGCCTACCACGCCAATTGGCTTGGCCACCTTGACGATCCCGTTCTTCTCGTCCCGCTCGATAATACCGCGGCTCTTCTTTCCCTTCATCCGCCACCAGGTGCTTTTGGCCTTGTTCCGGCACTTAGCGATTTTACTATCTACCCTTCCCATTCGGGTCTCCTCCACTGCCAGGTTTGCCAGTTCCTCCGCATGGTCATAGACGGACTTTCCAATAGCCCTCACCGCTTCATCCACTTTTTCCTGGGTATAGGTTTCAAACTCCTTTTGTGCCGTACGGGCCTTTCCAATCAGTTCCTCCAGATATTCCTGTGTATTCATAATAAAATCTCCTTTGATATAAAACTCGATTACTACGTGAAATACAGACGGATTGGTCTCCCTGAACACAGCTTCTTATGTTCATGTCCGGAACTGTTTATCCTCGATGTTACGAACTGCATCCAGAAATGCTTCCAAGCGTTTACCGCGCACTTCATCCGCATCCGCCTTCCATTTTGTGTTCAAAAACGTATCCACGATTTGAATAGCAAGACCAGGCCCAATGATATTGCCGCCCAAAGCCAAACAGTTGCAATTATTAATCTCACGGCAGTTGTAGGCGGCATATATGCTCTCCACCACAGCACAGTAGACACCGCGGTGCTTATTGGCAACAATACTGACTCCCATTCCAGTTCCGCATAGTACAATGCCCACATCCGCTTTGCCACTTTGAATATCAGAAGCTACCACATCCCCGACCGAAGGATACAGGACACGTTCTCCCTCCCTGCTTCCTTTGTCGGTCACGTCATATCCGCAGGTTTCTAAGTGCTTTTTAATTGTTTCTTTTAATTCTGCTCCTCCTGGGTCTGCCGCAATAGTAATTTTCATATTCAGTCACCATCTCTCATATTTTTTATCTTTTATTATCCAAAAGATAATATTTATTTTTATTTTAATATCATTTATTTTTCGTTTATTGTAATCTAGCCTAAAATATTTGTCAATATAAAATAATGGATTTTTTATGAGTTTCTTATTCTCATAAAGAAATAGTATTTTTCAGAACTCTATACAAAGCAAAAAAGTGTTGCGTGAAATCGCCGTCTTCGCGATTTCACGCAACACTTTCTTAATATATTCTCTTTTAACCTTGTTCGGGCAACGCCACAATTACCTGAACACCAATTTCATCTAAATGCCGTTTCAAAATGGGGTCTTCAATTGGCCGGGCTACAATAATTGTGTCTATTTCTTCAAAGGATGCAAATAAAACCATTCCAGTTGATGCAAATTTACTGTTATCAATTACCAATACACGTTTTTTCGCACATTGGATCATCTTTCGCTTTACTCCCGCCTGGAGGGGTGAAATAACTGTCAGCCCGTCACATCCACGAATCCCTGTAGCACCTAAAAATAGGATTGAAGCAGAAATTCGATCTAAGAACAATTCTACATCCGGACCAACTAGAGCCAGGTTATCATACTCAAACAACCCGCCAGTAAGCAAAATATTCTGTTTGGGTGCCTCCAGCGCAGAAACAATCGACAAAGAATTCGTTATCAGAGTAATATCTGACCGTTTTCCAACTTCAATCGCTACTGCGTGCACGGTCGTGCCGGAGTCCAGCATGACAGAATCTCCCGATTGCACCATTTGCGCCGCCACACGAGCCATTGCCTGTTTCTCTTCCGCAAACAAAGTATTTCTAGTCAAGAATCCGGGTACCGCCGGCGTTTTTACAAGATGTACCGCACCATGGGTACGGCTAATACTTCCGCTGTTTTCCAGAAAAGTCAAGTCCCGGCGAATGGTCGCTGGCGTAACGTCAAACTGGTCAATAATTTCATTTACATCACAGTCTTGCTTGGTCTGCAAATAATTGATAATTGTATTGCGTCTTTCTGATGCAGTCAAGGAATCACCAGCTTTCCTCTATTTTTTATAAATTTAAATTTATTATGGTACATTTATTACTTAATGTCAACTATGTTACAGCACTTTTTATATTTTTAAAATTCCGTTTATTTAATTTAAACTTTTTTTCGTCAAAACAACCAATAAAAGAAAAACAAGTTGTATATTTTTAATAAATATTTTACCTCTCACAAAAAATATGTTGACTTTCTTGTTTCAAAAAAATATATTATGATACATAAAAGAACATAATATAACCAGAAATAAAAAATACCGAACGCTCAAATGATTCAAAAAGCAATCTATTAAGGATGGTGTATAACTGAGCTATGATGACACAGGAACAGAAAACAAAGTTAACTGGATTTGCGGCTGAAATTAGAAGCGAGTGTATCAAGATGATCTCCAAAATCGGCGTCGGTCATGTAGGGGGTTGTCTGTCCATCGCAGATGTACTGGCTTGTCTATATGGCGGCGCAATGAAAATTGATCCCCAAAATCCAAAATGGGAGGACCGCGACCGTTTTATTCTTTCCAAAGGCCATGCCGGTCCTGCTATGTATGCAGCCCTTGGTCTAAAGGGATATTTTCCAATGGCTATGTTAGACACTCTGAACCAGCCCCCTACAAATCTTCCCAGTCATACAGATATGAACCGTACCCCTGGTGTAGATATGACTACTGGTTCCTTGGGCCAAGGAATTTCCTCCGCAGTTGGTATTGCACTGGGATGTCATTTAAAAGGGAACAATAACTACACTTATGTAATCATAGGAGATGGCGAGAGTCAAGAGGGTCAGGTCTGGGAGGCTGCCATGTTCGCTGGCGCCAAGCATCTCCACAGGTTAATTGCCTTTGTGGACTACAACAGAAAGCAGATTGATGGCACGGTGGAACAAGTGGGAGGCCCTCCCAATTTTGAGTTAAAATTTAAAGCCAGCAACTGGAATGTTATTGACGTGCCGGACGGGAATAATGTGGAGCAGATCTGGGCCGCAATTGAACTAGCCAAGGCAGAACAGTCCAAACCTTCCGCTATCATTCTACATACAGTAAAGGGCAAAGGCTGGTCCTATGCTGAGACACTGGAGAACAACCATAACTTCAAGGTCAATGCAGAGCAGGCGGCAGAGGCCTGTGCGGAATTTTTCCTTCAAAAATAAAGGGTTCCGGGTAATTCAAGATAAAGAATAAGGTGATTTTGCTATGATTGGAAGCTTAGCCCAAAATAGAAAGGACATTAAAGATCCAGAGATGCGCACTATCTATGCGCAGTCCATTGAAAGGATGATTCTGGAAGGTAAACAAATTGTCGCTCTGGACGCAGACCTTATGCGAGCCATCGGCACTTACGGGCTCTGGAACAAATATCCAGAGCAGATCATTGAGTGTGGCATTGCCGAAGCCAACATGGTAGGTGTCGCTGCCGGCTTGTCAAGCGAGGGCTTTATTCCTTTTGTCCATCCTTTTGGATTTTTTTCTGCCCGCCGTGCCTTAGACCAGATTTTTATGAGTTGTGCTTACGCCAAACAAAACGTTAAGATCCTAGGCAGCGATCCCGGTGTAGTCGCCGCCCTCAATGGCGGCACCCATACCCCTAACGAAGATATCGCTGCCCTACGGGCCATTCCAGAGATGACCATCGTAGACATATGCGATACGGTGATGGCCGCCAAGCTATTACCTCAAATCGCTGACACTCACGGCACATTTTTTATTCGATATCCACGTACTAGCATTCCCCGTGTATATGATGAGAGCATGGAGTTTCAGCTCGGCAAATCTGTTCAACTGCGCGACGGAAAAGACCTAACGATTATTGCTTCTGGTATTGAGGTATCCGAGGCACTTGACGCTGCCGAGGTATTAGCCCAGGAGGGCATCGAAGCCCGAGTCATCGATATGTTCACCATCAAGCCCCTAGACACCGATGCGGTGGAGGCCGCAGCCAAGGAAACGGGTGCCATCGTCACTGCTGAAAACCATAATGTGAACGGAGGGCTCGGCTCTGCTGTCGCAGAGTATCTGGTAGAGCACTGTCTGGTACCGATGGAGCGTGTGGCCAATATGGACCGTTTTGGGGATGTGGGAAGCCTGCGCTACCTGATGGATGAGTACGGACTAAGCTTCCGCTTCATTGTAGAAAAAGCAAAACAGGTCCTCAAGCGGAAATATTAAAGGCAAGAGGTGTCATTGGAGATGGATAAAACAATCATTATTGGCGCTGACCGTTTGGCTGTACCGCTAAAGGATGCTCTAAAACATCGACTTGAGGAAGTCCATGGCTATCAAGTTACCGACGTGGGGATGCAGGAGGGCGGCGCCTTTATTTCCTATATTGACACGGCGTGTAAGGCTGCCCGTGAAATCCAGCAGGGGCACTTTAACCGAGGGATCCTCCTGTGTGGCACTGGGGCTGGAATGAGCGTAGTCGCAAACAAGTTTAAGGGCATCTATGCGGTGCTCTGCCATAACACGTATGAGGCACGTATGTGCCAGACAATCAACAACGCTAACATCATGTGCCTGGGTGGCGGAGTTCTTACTCCCGCAATTGCGGAAGAAATGCTGGATCTTTTTCTCGAAACACCCTTTAAGGTCGGTTTTCCCGCAGACCGACATGAATTTTTAGAGTTTGCCCAGCAGGAGATTGCTCGTATTGAGGAAGAGAATTTTAAATGAGCGCAAAAAATAAACCATTATTTTTTAGGAGGGTTTTGACAATGAAAAAACTATTCGCTTTTTCCCTTGCACTGGCAATGGCCATCTCTTTAACTGCCTGTAGCAACGACAGTTCCAGTAGTGGCACCAACGGAGCTGACAGCAGCAACACCGCTGAGAAGAGTGTCACACTTCACATGGGCGGCGGTTTGACTACTACTAGTCCCCAGTATCCGGCTCTACAGGCCTTTGCTGAAGCGGTTGAGGAGGAGTCTGGCGGTACTATTAAGATTTCTCTGGATCTGTCCGGAGCATTGGGGTCCGACCGTGAGATTATCGAGGGTGTTATGAATGGTTCTGTCGAAATGATGCATATGGCTGATATCAGCATTGGCAGCGTTATTACTGAGCTTGGCTTTGTAAATCTGCCCTACCTGTTCCCCACCCGTGAATCCGCAGAAGATCATTATCTTTATGGTGAACTGGGCAATATTTATCGCAGCGTGATGGCTGAAAATGGCATGACCATTCTGGGCCAACTGCTTGAGGGCGACTTCCGTTGGATTTCCAACTCGAAACACGAGATACAGGCTCCCAGTGACCTATCCGGCCTCAAAATCCGTGTAGTAGACTCCCCTATGTATGTTTCTTTCTTCGAGAATCTGGGCTGTAATCCTGTGGCCATGTCTGTTTCCGAAGTGGCCGCTGCCCTCCAGCAAAATGTTATTGATGGTCAGGACAACGGCCCCCTGAACACTTATTTTTACGGGTTCTATGATTTCCAGAGCTATATGACCAAAACAAACCACGCCTATGCCGCCAATATGCTGTGCATTAATACGGATGTCTATGAGTCCTTGTCTGAAAATCAGCAGACGATTTTGAGCGAACAGGCCGAGATTTATACCGCTTTAGCCTATGAGTATCAGGTAGCCGCAATTGATGGCTTCTGTGAGGAGATGGAAAAGGCCGGGATGCATATCGTTGAAACTACCGAGGAACTAAGTACCTTTATGAAGGAAGCATCTACTAAGGTATGGGCTGACGAAAGCATCACTGGAATGTTCAACCAGGATGCTATGGCTTATATTAACGAAAACCTCGCTGGCTAAACTGGAATCGCACCTTTTGGGTTACCGGCCGTGGCAGGTGGGGCAGAGCGTCACCTGTCACGGCAAAACAGAACAAGGAGAGGCATCTATGAATGTACTGCAACTCATCAGCAAGCGGCTCTACCAGGGAGAGCGGGTTATTGCCATAGTTACCTTTATCTCCATGATGCTCATCATGTTTATCCAGGTTTTTTTCCGTTATGTAGTCCAATCCTCTCTGGCCTGGTCCGAAGAAGCTATGCGATATCTTTTTGTCATTACCAGCTACTTTGGTGCGGCCTGTGCTACTTATGAACACAAGCATGTTGTCATCGATTTTCTCGGTACTATTTGTGGAAAGTTCGTCAAGGGCGAGAAGCGGCAGGAGGCAATTTTTTCCGCTGTGGATGTTCTTGTAAGCATAGTGTGTTGTGGATTCTTTATTTATATGAGCAGCGTGATGTTCACCTATTCCCTGGACCTGCAGGCGAAGAATCACCTTTCTACCGCTATGCTTATTCCCCTATGCTATGTCGGCTACGCGGTAGTGGCTGCCATGGTACTATGTGCAGTCCACTACTTTATAGAAATTTTCACCTCCGCAGGTATTTTTTCAAAGGACCTGAAGGAAATGAAGGAGGGAAAGCAGTAAATGCATTGGCTCGTTGTGTTTCTTGGGCTGTTCATGCTGTTTGCCATTTTCCGTATTCCAGTAGCTGTCAGTATGAGCTTAGCTACTCTCATTACCATGGCTGGTGCCGGTGTCAATTTTGGAATTATTGGCACATCTGTTTTTAATAGTCTGAACTCGTTTACCTTCCTGGCCATCCCAGCCTTTATCATCGCCGGTGATATAATGGGTGTCACTGGTATCTCAAACTCTCTGCTCAATTGGGTGGACTCCATGGTGGGCCGCCTGCGGGGCTCCACAGGAGCTACCGCCGTGGTTTGTTCCCTGTTGTTTGGCACTCTGACTGGCTCCTCCCTGGCTACCTGTACCGCTATTGGCACTATGATGATTCCTGAGATGGAAAAGCGGGGCTATTCCCGGCCCTACTCCGGCGCATTGATTGCCGCCTCTGGATTTTTAGGTATCCTGATTCCTCCTAGTATCCCTGGCATTATGTTTGCCATGATGTCTGGCTCCAACCTGATGGCTGTCTGGTGTGTCACCATCGTACCGGGCGTTCTGGTAGGTGCTGGATACATCGTCATCAACTACTTTCGTATGGGGCGGAAAGAGGCCAAATGTACTGAGCCTTTCAATTTTGGCCCCTATGTCAAGAATATTGGAATCAATACCTGGCGGGCCATCCCCGCGATTCTGATGCCTTTGATCATCTTTGTAGGTATCTATGGCGGCATCTTTACTCCCACCGAGGCCGGTGGTGTGGCCGTATTCTATGGGTTGCTGGTCGGCTGGGCATTCCTTCCACTGGCACAAAAACGCTGGCCTGAGAAAAAGTTGCTGACTGTAATCAGCGATTCCTCCGTCTCCACCGCTAGTATTACTTTGATCATCGGCCTGTCCGCAATTACTGGGCGGATGGTCACCCTGACAGGGATCCCACAGGAAGTAACCGATGCTCTGATGTCGGTTACGGACTCCAAATACATATTTCTGCTGCTGGTAAATCTGATGCTGCTGGTAGCCGGTATGTTTATGGAAACCAACAGCGCTATTCTTTTGCTGGGTCCCATTTTGTTGCCTGTGGCTAACGCTTATGGTGTGGAAACCATCCACTTTGCTGCTATCATGCTGCTGAATATGGAAATCGGTATGATTACTCCACCTATGGCTGGCAATCTGTTCGTTTCCGCCCGTTTGGCAAATTGTAGCATTGATAAGCTCTTGAAGGACCTAGCCCCCTTCTTCCTATGGGCGTTGACCGTATTGATGTTCACCACCTATGTGCCTCAGGCCATCACCTGGCTGCCTGCCGCGCTTGGGATCTGAACCACATGGTAAGGAGTCTTTTTGATGGAAAATAGAGAAGCTCTACTGTTGGAACCAGGAAAAATTCAAGTATTCCCCTGCGAAATGCCGGTCATTCAAGACGATGAAGTCTTAGTTAAGATGGAATACTGCGGTGTATGCGGTTCCGATGTGCATTATTTCCGCTTTGGTGGGATTGGTCGCCGTAAGGTCACCTTTCCCTATGTCCTGGGACATGAATGTACCGGCGAGGTGTTAGAGATTGGCTCTAAGGTCACCAATGTGACCGTAGGTGACAAGGTCGTCATGGAGCCAGGTCTGGGCTGTGGACATTGCGAATACTGCATGACCGGGCGGTATAACCTATGCGAGGACATGAAATTCATGGCCACTCCGCCCTATAACGGAGCCTTTAAGAAATACATGGCCTATCCTGCCCGTGGCTGCTTCAAGTTGCCTGAGAGCGTCTCCACCTTGGAGGGTGCCATGATTGAGCCGCTGGCCGTGGGAATGCACGCTGCCCGCCGGGGCGAGGTAGACAACTCTAAGGTAGTCCTAATCACCGGCATGGGCTGCATAGGTCTAATGACTCTGCTGTCCTGTAAAGCAATGAATGCGCAGAAAATCATTGTCACGGATATATTTCAGAACCGATTAGAGAAGGCCCTTGAGTTGGGTGCCGACTACGCCATCAACGTAGCCGAAACTGATATGCTTGAAAAGCTTAAGGAACTGACCGACGAGAAGGGGGCGGACGTCGTCTTTGAAACAGCCGGACGGGCCCAGACAGCTGCGCAGAACGTCTTTGCAGTTCGGAGAGGCGGCGTAATTGTCCAGGTCGGTACCATTGCAGATCCAGTTCCCTACCAATTTAATGAGCTCGGAAAAATCGAGGCAGACATTCGCTCGGTCTTCCGCTATCGCAATATCTTCCCCCTAGCCATTAAGCTAATCGAAAAGGGTGATATCGACCTCAAGGCAGTAGATCCTGATATTTTCGACTTTGAGGATGTAGACAAGGCCTTTGACACGGCTATCAACAGGGGCAACGAAGTCGTCAAGTGTATCCTAAAATTCTGATCTAGAAACTTCGTGTTTCTGGTCAGGAAGGAAGAAGCCTCCTGAGATCTAAACAGGTCCAGGAGGCTTCCCACTATTTGGAAAAGGAGTCAACACAAATGCGAGTCAAATACGATGTAGATACTCAGCTATTGTTTCAAATCGGCGATCCTTTGGACCACGCCTGTGCCTGCACCATCCATAACCGGATGTACGAGTTGGCTAATCTAAATGCAGTGAACTTGAATGTGGTGGTCAAAAAAGGAGAATTACCGGCGTTCATTCAGTCCTGTAAGCAATTGGGTGTTAAGGGGTTTGATATCACTATGCCCCACAAAAGTGACATTATTCCCCTCTGCGACGAAGTAGAGCCATTTAGCCGGGAGTTCAGCTGCGTGAATCATGTAAAGATTCGAGATGGGAAACTGATCGGTGTGGGGCTAGATGGTCTTGGTATGGTCATGGCTATCGAAGACTCCGGCTTTCCTATTTATGGCTCTAAAGTCCTGATGCTGGGCGCTGGAGCGGTCTCCGGTCCTATCGCAGCAGAGTTATGCCAGCGGGGTGCATCCTCTGTGGTCATTCTGAACCGCACTGTATCTAAGGCGGAAAAAATTACCATATCTTTAAAAAAATATTTCCCTACACTTCAGGCTACAGCAATGTCCATGACGCTGGAGAATCTGTGTTCCTGTGCTCCAGAAGCTGACCTAGTAGTTCAGTGTACTAGTTTGGGCATGAGCGGACACCAGGGTGATTATGAAGACTTAACCTTTATAGATCTTCTCCCCAAGGATGCCTGTGTAGCAGACGTTATTTTTAATCCAGAGCGCACCTCCATCTTAGCCCGTGCAGAGGCCAGAGGGCTGCGTGTTCTCAACGGTATGGGCATGCTGGTAAATCAGGAAAAGGCCATGATGAAATTCCATTTTGGTGTGGATTTGGGGCCGGAGTTTGCTCTCGAAGGAGAGGAAACCCTCCTAATGGCTTTGGTGATGCGACAGCTACGTACTCGACGCCTAACACGGAAGGGAGCAAGCAAATGAGCAAAAAATGCGGAATTTGTGAGTGGTCATTTGCCGTAACAGGTCCTTCCGCTATTGAGTACGCTGGGGTAATTGGCTTTGATGGTATCCAGATAGGCGATCTTGGTGGAGCAAGGAACTGTTTTCCACTGAATGATCCCCACATCCAACAGACCTATCTGGAAGCATCAAGTCGCTTCCAGGTCCAACTACAATCCATGCACCTGTTCACGTTAGTTCGGGAAGGTGGGCTCCAGAAACCGGTGGATAGTGAGGCGGGCAAGCATGCGCTATATAGTATCCGTAAGGGATTGGAGGCCTGCCAGGCCATGAATATCCCCGCGTTACTGGTGACCTCCTATGATTCTTGTAGTATTATCAATAGCTATGATATAGAATGTACTGCGAAGCTGCTAAAACAAGCGGCCCATATATCGGAGGACTGTGGCATCCAACTAGTCTACGAAAGCATCCTCCAGGAGCATTATATCAAGGAAATTTTAAACTATGTGGGTTCTGGGATCAAACTGTGCTACGATATTCTGAATCCCATCAAATTTCTGAAAGGCGATCCCGCGGAAGAAATCAGGCATTTTGGGACACAGTGGATCGACCACGTCCATTTAAAAGACTGTCCAAAGGAAATGACTGGCTTTTGCCAGCTTGGCAAGGGCTATGGCCGTTTTAAAGATAGTATTGCCGCACTGCATGAAATTGGATACGACGGCTGGTACATCACGGAAAATTTCTATCACCTTCCCCCCATGGGTAACACCGGGAGTGTGTTCCAGACAGCGAAGCGTGACCTGGATACTATGCGTAAACTCTAACAAGGGGAGGTGTCAAATGGAAACTATAATGAAAGCTCTTGTTAAGACTGAAAAAGGTCCAGGGCACCTCACGCTCATGGAACGCCCTGTCCCTCAAATTGGGGACGATGATCTGTTAGTCCAAGTAAAGGCGGCTGGAATCTGCGGCTCTGACATACGGATGAAGAATCTGGGGAACTCAGAAAATTTGCGGCCTCCTGTGATTCTGGGTCATGAGTTTTCCGGGGTAATCGCCGCAGTGGGCAAACACATCAAAGGCTTTGAGATCGGTCAGAGAGTAGTATCCGACAACAGTGGTGACCTGTGTGGTAAATGCGATATGTGTGCCAAAGGCAATTACTTAATGTGTGCCCACAGAGTAGGTCTAGGTTCCGGCATGGACGGAGGTTTCGCCCCTTACGTCAAAATATCCGGGCACCTGTTATCCGTTAATCCTCAGTCACTTTACACTATTCCAAACAATGTTTCCTTTGCGGAAGCAAGTCTCATGGACCCCATCTGCAATGCCTATAAGGCCGTCGTAGAAGAAAGCAGTTTAATACCAGGTCAGGATATACTGATCTTCGGGTTAGGGACGATTGGCCTCCTTGCGATAAAGATTGCCCATCTGATGGGTGCCGGACGTATTATCGCAGTCAACCGCTCTCGCAATGAAGATCGTATCCAAATTGCCCGAAAGTTCGGTGCTACCCATGTGATTTGCTCTAAGGAGGAGGACGTATTCCAACGGGTGTCTTACATTACAAACGGTGAAATGGTTCCGGTATTGATTGATTGTGCTGGTCAAAATCAGATTCTTGAGGTAGCGCTCGCCCTGCTACAAAAGGGCGGTGAATTTATCAAAGTCGGTTATGATGCTGGGCCAGTAGGCGTTTCTCTAGACCGTTATGTCAATAAGGGAATCCGAATTCAGGGTCATTTTGCTTATGACTATCAAGGCTGGAAAAACTGCCTGAAACTCATGGAACTACGCAAATTAGATGTACGTGATGTTATTACCCATCGGCTCCCTTTGGAGCAGTGGGAGGAGGGGTTTCGCCTAGTGGAAAGTCGTAAGGGCATTAAAGTCATTTTTGAATTTTAAAAAGGAGAGATTCCATTATGAAAAAGTCCGGAATTTTAAATGCGCAGCTTCTCTCCGAGCTGACAAAGCTGCGTCATGGGGATAAACTACTTATCTGTGACGCTGGCTTTCCAATTCCTGTCGGGGGTAATGTAGTGGATATCTCCTTGGTAGGAGGGATCCCTGATCTTCCACAGACATTGAAAGCAGTTCTCAATGAAATGGTTTTTGAGAGCTACGTTATTATGAACACCTTGGCTGAAAAAAACCCAGAATATTATCAGTTGATAACTCAGCTTTTTCAAGCACAAACACATGTTGAGGTACCAATGGAAGAATTTATTATTTTAGCCCAGGATGTAAAGCTATTCATTCGGACAGGAGAATTGCGGTCCGCCTCTAATCTGATGCTTGCCTCAGCCTCCGGAACACCGCAAGCAGTGGCACTATATGATATATCTATAAAAGAGTAGGCTACTTCTTTTATTTTAGGAGTCTATCTCTTTTCCAAATGGCTATTCATATGGCTGATATGCATAAACAGAGCCAAGGAAAGGAAGGCCATTCTTAAAGAGTATCTGCAAGGACAGCCTTGCGGATACTCTTTTATGTTTTAACTTCTGACTTTATCCCGATTAACCGAACAGAATTTTCGTTTTCTTTTCCCCGGTGCTGCAATAAATCCTCATTCGAAGGTCAGTCAAACATAATCCGTGTACTGAAAAAGGAATAATTGTCATCAAATATCTTAAAAGAGCAAAACGATGTCCAATATGGAGACTACAGGGCCGATATCCCGTAAATGGATACCAGCCCTGCGTTTCAACTGACCGAATCGTTTATTTGCGAAAAGACGATCCTACCTAGTATTTTGAATACTACCACAACTTATACTAGTTAGGTGCGATTATTCCGTGCCAAAACTTACAGACTTCTCCATAAAGTTCCTTAAGGCAACTATACGGCAACGGGTCGTTTACAGTACTCTGGCATAAATCCATGCCGTTCTTCAGAACCAGAATTCCATCGCAAAACCATTTTACATGATTTGGATTTTGGGTGCAAGCAATAATTATTTGTTCTCTTTCTACCAATTGGAGGAGGATTTCATAAACCAACAATTGATTCTGAAAATTCAGTGTCGATGTACGACTTATAGCATACATTTCAGCAATCTATAAATGCGCTGGGGGCTGGGAGATTTCAGTCTCCACAATTTGCTTCGAGCAAATTATTTTATCGCAAATACATAACACATTTTCTTTTGTCAAGATTCTATATCCCAGAATCCGACGGTTTTATACTTTATACTGAAACGAGAGAGGGTTCGACTTACTCAAAATCCATTTTTCACTTCTTACGCCCGCTTCTACAGGAAGAGAAAATTTTCAAGCCCTTGATATATGCCGTTTTCTGGCTTTTTAGGTTTGTCAACTTACCATGTCCTGCGTTAATAAAAAAGAGCCGGCGGTGCTTTTGCGTCGTACAAGTGAGCCTTCCGCGCGGGACGAATTCACTTCATCCCAGCATCTTAAAATTCTCAGGTATCCATAAAAATAACCACACTTATCAGTGTGGTTATTTTTATGGAGGGTAGTTGCAAAAAAGATGCAGGGCCGGCTGGACACTCACGCGGCGGGTGCGGGGTAGAGGCGGTAGATTATTGCATATTCAATGACCAAGGTTTACTCTGTCCCCCAGGCGCCAAGTGTAATTAAAAATCAGGGACACTGATAATCTGTAAGCAACAAACAAAGGGCGGTTTATAATCTCCCCACCGATCAAGTACATAGCCATATGGAAATATCATAGCAGTCTTTCTTTGCTAACACATGAACAAAAGCAGATTTAATAGAGAAAAAATCTCCTTAAATCTGCTTACCGCAATCTGTAGATATACAATTATAGCCAATTTTAAGTTACTATTTTTCTACAATGGCGAAGGTGAAGAAATTCGAACTCTTGCGCCGGAGAAGCCGACCTACTGGATTTCGAATCCGCCCCCTTTAACCACTTGGTTATGCCTCCATATATTGAAAATCAATTGTCCGATCAACAAGCGGCATATTCACTTTTCGAAAAACTGTAAGTATTCTGTTAGCGTTTTGCATTATCCCTTGTTGTGCCAATTCTTGGTCTTGCATGGAGTGCTGAATGGGGAACCAAATTTGCGCCCGACAAGCAGGGTGTGAGAAGTAAAAATGAGCGATGTAGAACAGCATATATACGAGGAAAGCCTCTGACATTATCTGGAAATCCCCATACTGGATCTGATGCGGCCGGAGGAAAGCCAGCTGGTCGAACGCTGAGGCCAGATACACGGGGCATATGTGTCCGGATCTAATCAGAGAGCAGCCGTATTCAAAACACCCCTTGGTTCTTCGTTTCCCATACTCGGCGTTATGTCGCCCGCCTTCCGATGTTTTTGTATATATCGCATAATATATTAGTGTAAAAATCGTATTTTATTTACCAAATATTCAATTTTTCATTTTCATTTTTACAGAAAATTTATGATGATTATATTGTAGAAATCTGATTGACTGGATTAGAATAGCATCCATAAGGAGCGATTCCATGGAACTAAATCATACCTGCGTTTCTTTATTGAAGATCCTATACAACTGCCAGGACTATGTCCCTATCAACAAACTGGCCGAACAAATGGGAAAAACGGAGCGTTCTGTCCGATATGACCTAGATCTTTTGGACAAATTTTTTCAACAAAATAGTCTTCCTCCGTTAAGCCGCAGATTTGGTGCTGGCATCTATTTAGAGCATACACCAGGACTAGAAGTTCTATTGCAGGGCTTTCTCTCCACAACCACCCCATATCAGTATAAATATAGCACTCAGGAGCGGTGTCTGTATATTAAGATGGCCCTTCTTACCGGCATTGTGCCCTATATCAGTGTGCCGGAACTGGCGAAAAGGCTGATCGTCTCATATCCAACGGTAATCGGTGATTTGGAAGTTGTAGAGCGGCAACTGGAGGCACAAAGCATCTCTCTGGTCCGGCGTACCCGTGTAGGCCTGCGGGCAGAGGGCGATGAGGAAACTATCCTAGGCGTATGCCTTCAGACGCTCAATGATCACATTTCCCTGGCGGAATTTGATCGATATTTGTACAGCAAGCCTCTGGAACGAAAGATTTCCACTCTGCTGCTAGAGGACCTGTTCCGCAACCTGGACGTGAATCTTTTTCGAGATATTCCGAAGCATGCGGAAAGTATTCTCAACCGAATTTTCAGCGACGAGGCCTTTGGAAAACTGATTTTTTACCTTGCCCTGCTGACCCAGCGGGCCCGTAGCGGAACCATTACTCCGATCCGGATTGCTCATGGAAAAGACACCCTGATGATGACGCAGGAGTATAAGGCGGCGGGGATGATGATGGAACTTCTGTCCCAACAGTATGAGGTCAGCTTTCCAGCCGGAGTGCAGTACTATCTCACCGCTCAGTTGCTGTGCTCCAAAAGCATCGTTAGCGGACAAGGGCGTCTGGGCCGAGATCAGACGCGATCCAGTCGGCTGGATCGTGTGACCGAGGAAGTGGTAGACAACATTCAACGCCTCTATCAAATCGATTTTGGTCCAACCAGGACAGAGTTGGTGGAGCACCTCAAAGCCCATCTCATCCCTACGATCTACCGCATCCGCTACCACCGGTCCATTGTAAATCCCCTTTATGAGGATCTGGTGGCCAAGCACGGGCAATTACTCCGCAATACCGCCGAAGCAGTAAAACCTCTGGAACAGTGCTGTGACGGTCCCATCAGCGACCAGGAGATTTCCTATATTGCCCTGTATTTTTTGGCTGCGATTAACCAGCGAGACCCTCAGGTGATTCGCCCAGCACGGGTCGTCATTGCCTGCGGATCCGGCTATGGCACGGCCCAGGTGGTGGTCTCTCAGATGAAAAGCCTATTCAATGTGGAGATTGCTGACATCCTGTCCGGTCGGGATGTCTGTGAGAAGATCAAACAGGGGTCACTACACTGCGACTATATTATTAGTACAGTGGATCTGCCCCAGCTCCCCAGCGAGCTTTACATTCGGGTAAACCCCATTTTCACGCGGCAGGACTATCGAAACATCCTGCAATTCATCGACGCGCGCCAGGCCAATCACTCCTCAGACCGGTACATGGAATTGACCGAACAGCTTGTGCGGATTGCCCAGGGTCATGGCGCTAACCGGAATATTGAACAGCTTCGGTATGATATTCTCTCTCTCCTGCTCCATGATACACGGATTCAGAAGCCGTTCCCCCAAAAGGACAGTATATGGGATCTGAAAGATCTGCTGTTGCCTGGGCTAATGCGCATAGATGTGCCCTGCCGGAACTGGCAGGAGGCAGTCTATCAGTCTACCCAGGCCTTGGAGCTGGAGGGATATGTGACTGAGGCGTACAAACATGCTATTGTTCGCAACCTGCAGGAGTTCGGGCCTGCTATGGTGATGTTTCCCGGTGTCCTTATCGCCCACGCCTCCCCGGCAGATGGCTGCAGGAAATTGGGCTTTGGGTTTATGAGTCTGCGCAGTCCTGTCTCCTTTGGGAATAAGAGCAACGACCCGGTCAAGCTGGTGTTTACCCTGTCTGTTGTGGACAGCTCCTCTCATATGGAAGCTATGATCCAACTATTCAACATGATTTCGGAAAAGCCGGTGCGGGAGACCCTTTTCCGGGCACGTACCAAACAAGATGTGCTTAGCATCCTTCAAAAAGAAGAGAAAAATGCCGGTGCTCCCATCGGTACAACAGAGGATTTTACGATAGGTGGTGTTGATCTTGGAAAAAGTTAACGGTATGATGCTTCATTCCTCCTGTGTCCAACTGGATGTAAAGGCCCAAGATTGGCAAGATGCTATTCGAAAGGCTTGCCGCCCTTTGATGAACGAGGGGTTTGTCACAGAGGGCTATGACGAGGATGTAATCGCGCGGGAACTGCAGTGGGCCACAGGGCTGCCAACCGAGCCGGTAGGAGTTGCCATTCCTCACTCTCTGACCCCACAGCATGTAATCACGGCGCAGATTGCGGCTTGCCGATTGTCCCAACCGGTAAAATTCGCTCAGAGCGGCGGTACAGCGGATGATGGGAAGGTGGATGTGTCCATTATCTTTGTCCTGGCTCTTAAGGATCCCAAGGAGCAGTTGAGTCTGCTGCAAAAGCTGATGGCTGCCATTTCCAATGAGGAGATGCTGGCTTCTCTGATGGGAACATCGGCTCCCCTGGAATTCAGCAATATATTTAACGGCGCTTCCGCCGAATAAATTCTGGAAAGGAATGATTCTTATGATCAATCGAAAAGTACGCATCCTGGTGGCCTGTGGAGCGGCTATCGCCCAGTCTAGTATGCTGCAGATGATGATCTCCAGCTACCTGGACAAGAAAAAAGTGAGCTATGACATTCAGAAGTGCACATTCTACGAATTACAGAACAAGATCCAGGCCTGGAACCCGGATTTTGTCTACACGGTCGGGCAGCCTCCCTTTCAGATGCGAGAAGGACTACACCATGACGGGATGAGCATCTTCACTGGAGTAGGCAGAGACAAGACTCTTGACGAATTGTATGACATGATCCAAAAGCTGGAGGCCTGATCTAAAGGCATTCAGGGGAGGAAAAAACAAAAAGAGCAGTGAAAGAATGGAGGGAACAGGTCAATGGAAGTCATCCAAAGTTTTATCAATTTTATGCAGAATCTTGGCGCAGCCTGTATGATGCCCATCTTTGTATTCATCATCGGACTTGTGGTTAGGGTTCCCATCAAACAGTTGTTGAAGGCCTCAGTCACAGTGGGCTGCGGGTTCATCGGCACATTTATGGTTATGGATCTGCTGGCCGAGTACATTGGGCCCATTTCCACAGGGCTTGTTGAAAAGTTCAATCTGAGCCTGGATGTCATCGATGTGGGGTGGCCCGTAACCGGTTCCTTTGCCTGGGCCGTGCCCATCGCGCCACTGATCTTTGTCGGCGTGTTTGCACTGAATATCATACTCATTGTCGCCGGCTTCACCCGTACTCTGGATGTGGACATTTGGAACTATTGGGGCTTTATGCTGGCCGGCGCCATGGTGTATTACAGTACCGACAGCGTGATTTTTGGCCTGCTGGCGTCTCTGATCACCGCGGCGGTGACCCTCCGGCTGGCTGACTACGCAGCCCCCATTACCCAGCACATCTATCCGGGCATTAGCTTTCCTCATACCTGCTCGATTTTCTGGATGCCTTATGCCAAATTTATGGATAAACTGTATGACCGGATCCCCGGCTTTAACAAGCTCGATGCCGATCCGGAGCACCTAAAGGAGAAAATCGGCTTCTTTGGAGACCCCATGTTCATCGGGCTGATAGTAGGTGCAGTGCTGTCCGTGCTGGCGGGCCAAGGCCCCTCAGAAATTCTGGCCAGCGCGTTGAATATTGCCGCAGTTCTCCTTCTTCTGCCCAAGATGGTGTCCCTGTTGATGGAGGGCTTGTCTACCATCGCCCAGTACACTCAGACCTGGGCCCAGAACATGAAGTTCCTCAAGGGCAAGGAGCTCTATATCGGAATTGACGGCGGCATCCTTATGGGCCGTCCCAGTGTCATCGTTGTCGGCGTCATTATGATCCCCATTATGCTTGTCCTGGCCGCTACTGTCCCGGGGAATCGGGTGTTGCCTATTGCCGACCTGGCGGTGCTCACCTCTTGGTTCTGCTGGTGCCCCGTGGCCGCCAAGGACAACATTTTCCGCGGAATCGTCAGCGCCATTATCCAGGGGATCGTGATTCTGCTGATTGCCACCGCTATGACCAACATCCATGATATCATGGCCGTCCAGTCCGGCTATGTCTATGCCGAGGGGATTACCCACACCTCCGCGCTGGTCATGGGCCAGGAGCTTCTGCCTGACCTACTATATAAGATCTTCAGCTTCTTTGGCAGCTGAACCAGCTTCACCCTGTACACATTGTCCCCGCCTATACCTCCATGCGGCGGTGTGGGCGGGGGCAAGTCTCATCAATAGAAAAGGAGTCTCCCGTGTATGGATCCAAGTGTGAAACCGGATAAGGTCCCTATAAAAAAGCTGCTGTTTGTCACCGATCTGGATAAGACCCTTTTGGATGACAATGCCCAGGTTCCCCGGGAATGTCTGGAAGCGGCGGCTCAGTTTGTGGAGCAGGGCGGGCTGTTTACCGTAGCCACCGGCCGCCCTACCAGAGGCGCTATGCTGTACCCGGAGCTAGTGGAGCTTGTAAATTTGCCCATCATCACCTACAATGGTGGATGTATTTATGATGTAAAGGCGGGACGGGTCCTATGGCGGCAGTTTCTCCCCGAATCTGTCCGACCTTCTCTGTCGGAAGCTTTGGAGCGTTTTCAACAGGTGGGATTTCTCATCTTTCGGGGGGAGGATGATTTTACATGTGCTGTCCGGGAAAACGCTTATACCAGAGAGATATCCTGGAATCGGGAACAATACCAAGCCCCTCTTCTCCCTATAGCCTCGGTTCCGGTTCCCTGGAACAAAATCGTAGCAGCTGGTCCTAAGGATCAGATCGCGCTCTGTGGGGAATTCCTCAAGGCCAATATCCCAGATCCGGTCACCTTGGTGATCAGTGAAGGACAATTTATCGAGCTCAACGGTCCCCGGGTTGGAAAGGGACTTGCACTGCGCCGTCTGGCAGAAATGTTCCATCTCTCCCAGGATAAAGTCGTAGCCATTGGGGACAGCATGAACGATATGGGTATGCTCCAATGGGCTGGTACAGGAGTAGCCGTAGCCAATGGGGAGCCTGAATTAAAGGCGGTCGCCGACCGCCTGGTTTGTTCCAACCAAGAACATGGGGTGAGACAATGTGTAGAGCAGATCCTCCTCCCCATGCTCCATCAGGCCGGCCCGGCTTCTGGCCTGTGATCTGTCGGGGAACCCCTAGACACGATGTCTTTTTCTCTGCCGGGTCTGTATCAAGCGCAAGGATCAGCAGGCTCTGAGATACCCATGGTGGATCATCCATGCTCCGGATCCCTACAGAGTGGATCGGTATGGGATGATTGGCTACCTGCATCAGATAAAGACTTACAGTCAGCTGTGGATCATAGGTATCTCCCAGCCTGTTGGTGATCCGTGACATAATACAAGGAGGTGGCAGTATGACATTAAAAGGGACCGCCGTTTCTCCTGGGGTCGTGGTGGGTAAGGTATATCGATATGAACGATTTGTTCCTACATTCTCCTCTGAGTCCCCAGAGAGTACGGCATCGGAGTTAGCCCACTATCTGGAGGCCTGCCGGCTTGCCCGGGAGGAGATGGATGGATTACGGGAGAGGTTTCAAAACAAGAATGAGCAGGACAAAGCGGATATCCTCTCCGCTCACCTGGAGATCCTGGGAGATGAGACCATCGATGAGGAGCTTCGGGGGTTGATAGAGTCAGGACACATGAACGGACAGCGAGCAATCCAAACGGTGTATGAACAATATGCTAATATGTTTGAAAAGTTACCCGATCCGACCATCAGGGAACGGGCGGCCGATCTGCGGGACATCGAGATCCGGCTGCTACGCTGCTGGGAGGGTCTTCCAGAGCAGGAGCTTTCAGTTCTCCCGCCGGATACCATCGTGGTGGCCTGGGATTTGGTGCCCTCAGACACAGCCACGCTGGACCGGGATAATGTGCGTGGCATTATTACCGAGGTTGGCGGCACTACCTCACACAGCGCAATTATCGCCCGTAACTATGAGATCCCCGCCGTGTTGGGCGTTACCGGTGCCATATCTCAGTTGCAAGACGGACAACCGATCATCCTGGATGCGGTGGATGGAGTGGTTCTCACTGAGCTCAACGATCAGCTTCTGGAGGTTTACCAGACCAAGGGAGCGGTGGAGCGGGAACAGCGCGCCCACACAAAACTCTTTATTGACTGTGAGCCTGTTACACCGGACGGAGTCCGGATCGAGGTGGAGCTGAATATTGCCGCCGCCGATCCGGATAACCTGGCCGGGGCCAAGTATACCGATGGTGTAGGGCTTTTTCGCACAGAGTTTCTCTATATGGGGCGCAATACGCTCCCCTCGGAAGAGGAGCAGTTTCAGGCCTATCGAAAGGTTCTGATCACCTTTCAGCGCCGTCCCGTGGTCCTGAGGACCATGGACATTGGAGGCGATAAGCCCTTAGAATGCCTGGATATGCCGGCGGAAAGCAATCCCTTCCTGGGCAATCGGGCCTTGAGGCTTTGCTTCCGGCATCCGGAGCTTCTACACACACAGCTCCGGGCTGCGCTGCGTGCCTCAGCCTATGGAAATTTGTGGCTCATGTTTCCTATGGTGGCCAGTATGGACGATATTTATATGGCAAAGGCTGCCCTGGAGCAGGTCAAGGCAGAGCTGAAGGCTGAGGGTCATCCCTTCCAGCCTGACTTCAAAACAGGGATCATGGTAGAGATCCCATCCATTGCTATATTGGCTGACCAGGCGGCGGCAGAGGTGGATTTCGCCAGTATTGGAACCAACGATCTGACCCAGTATCTGATGGCGGTAGATCGTGGAAATCCAGCGGTCAGCTCCTATTATCAGCCTTATCATCCGGCTATGTTCCGCCTGATCCGTCATGTGGTTTCTGCCTTTGCAAAGCAAGGCAAGCCGGTCAGTGTATGCGGGGAACTGGGCGGAGATTCACTGGCTGCGGCGGTTCTGATTGGAAGCGGTATCCGCCGACTGTCCATGAATATCTCCTCTGTCGCTTCTGTGAAAGAGATGATCCTTTCCACCGATTTGAAAAAAGCGGCCGCGCTGTCAGATGCCGTGTGTATGATGACCTCAGCTGAGGAAGTCAAGCGTTATCTCAAGAAAACTATATATTCTGAATATTCAGTAGAATGAATGAGGTGATCCGCAATGTATTGTGGCTCTGTTACTGTTCAAAATATTTCTGGACTCCATGCCCGCCCTGCCTCTGAATTTGTGGCTCGGGCGAAAGGCTTCCAGTCTAAGATCTCCATCCGCCGCATGGAGAGCGACAAACCAGTTGGAAACGCCAAATCAATCATCGTTTTGCTCTCCATGGGTATCTGTCAGGGAGAGTCTGTTGAAATCACGGCGGAAGGTCCCGACGAACAGGAGGCTGTGGCTGAACTGACCGCGCTGATCGAAAGCGGCTTTGGCGAGGACTGAAAGTCCAATCACGCTCCACTGGATGTGTGGAGGACATTGGAAAGGAGCTGCATGGACTGTACGCTATCTGGAATTGGAGGAGAGGCCGTCCGCAAACAGGGATCTGTTGCTTGCCGCTCCGGTAACGGTCTATCAATTGAGCGATAAGATTGAAACAGAAAGAAGCACCTGCATGACAGGTGCTTCTTTTCTGCCGTTCGTTAACAAAAAAGATGCAACTTTGCATCTGTTAGGACGTAACAATTTACATGGCTTGTAATTCTTTTTGTTGGTCAACCTCAGGACATCCCACCGAAAGGCCTACTCAAAATCAAAATTATGCGAAACTCTCAACTATTTCTGCCTCATACATAGCATACTCGCTTGAAGAAAATAGATGATTTTGTGGGTTTGTTAAAGTAATAATATTTACTCCGTCATTTTTTGCAGCTATGTCCCTTCCTTGAACTATCTTTCCAAATTAAGTTGCTTTCATAGCAACAATTGGAACATATTTCTTATTATCCAGGAGCTTATGCACGACCGCCTAGGTCATTTTAGGTTTTCAGGCAGTGAAGGAATGCTTTTTCAAAAAGTATATTAACAATTTTTCCTAAACTGAATCTAGCAGGATGATACTCAAATATTCCGCTAACAGCACCTGACTTTTTTCATGCGCAACAATTTCTTAGTCAATTAAAACATAGCCATGAGGAAGTTTTTTGGCTGCCTCACGCTTTAAAACATAAACAAAAGCAGGTTTAAGAGGGAATGAACTTCCTTAAATCTGCTTGCCAATACTGTAATATCTAATTATAGCCAATTATGAATTTCGATTTTGACGCAGGTTTTGCTGAAATGGTACTACTGGCCAGATTTGAACCGGGGCCTCATCCTTACCAACGCCGATTTGACATTTTCCCAATCTATTTTGCTTATCTTCAGCACTTTCCCATTTAATCAGTATACTTTCCATCACTCTTTGGCCATACCACTTCTGTATATTCCACCTCAGTCTATGGCTGGTTATGTGGTAAGCCGCAACTCACGCATTTGCCCGTTGCAGGTAAAACTCGTTCTCCGCTACTTCTTGACCATCCGGGTTAGGAAACAAAGCGAATTCTTTCCCCAAAGGCAGCTCAGGATTTGCAAGGTAACAAACAATGAAGCATGGGATTTATTCATCCAGTAAATTAAGCTTTATGAAAAATCCCGGAAGCTTTTCCTCGTCTTCGTCAATACCGTCCTGATTTGAAACTGTGACCAGTTGACTCCCCTCAAAATCTGTCACACGTCGTTTAGGGTCTCCCCGCATTCGCATTTCAAAGCCCTGCTCTGTCGGAGCGGAAAATGACATGACCGCGCCAGCCGCACGGTCCGTACCGCAAATCCGTTTCCACAACAGCTCTCGGATCCGTACATTCACACGACCAACAAATACTCCTGGTTTCAATTCCAGAAACCACCGTTTGAGCTCTCCACGAACGCTTTCCGGCGCGCCATCCATGACAATGACCGTCATTTCTCTACCTCACTACCCGCATAATTTCTTCCTCCGAATGCTGTGTCCATCTTGTCATCCCAGAGTGTTCCAACCCGCAAACCATTGTCCTGTTCCTCCTCAGTTTCTCCCTGTAGCATCCACGTCAGGTCACGGGCGACGCAGGACAAAATATGGGCGTTGGCAAAATACGTTTTGCATTTCATCCGAACCAGTTTCTTCTGGTCATTTCCAGACGTTAGTTCTCGGACCGCTTCAAAAGCTGCCGGGATCGTGGTTTCTACCTTATAGAAATCTGCCACATCATACACAAAAGAGAGCTGTTTCCTCGTATGGATAAAACCAAGCCCTGGTGAATATCCCAGCGACACCACCGCCGCATGGCACAAACCATACAGCAGTGCGTTGGCCTCAGACAACGCCTGATTGACCGGGTCGGCCCAATCCCAGTCCTCGGCCTTATAGGATCTCTTTTTCCATCGGACCCCTGTCGTTTTCGACACCAGCTCATAGGCTTTTCGAACCCTTATTCCCTCCATGCCGCGCAGCTGCTGGAGGGTCAGGCCATCGGTCTTCATATTGGGAAAGCGAATCTGATACATCCGCTTTGCGATTTCCAAATGCCGCTCCTGATCCATACAGGCCTTGGCCTGGATTAACAGATTTTTGGCACTTCTGGTTTCCCCAACACCAGAGGCATAAAATCGCTCTCCATGCTCCCCACACCAGATGGCCATACATCCGTTCTCGCAAATCGTACGGATTGCCGCATGGGTCACGCTGGTCCCCAGTCCCAGCAAAAGGCAGGTCATTGCCGCAATGGGGATGGGCGTCCTGCCCTCTTTCTGAATGGCAACGATAGCTGTGTCATTTTGCTCAATCACCGCATGTTCTAGGCACAAATAGTTGATACTGTCCCCCAACTCAGGAAGTTCCTGTAAATTTTTCATTCCGTGTTCCTCCTTTTCTCTTTGGAAATTTCCCCACGCACGCGGGGTTTACGGTTATGTTTGTATTCGGCCAGGCCCCGGCAGGCGGTTCATCCCCACACATGCGGGGTTTACGGATTAAACTACGGCCTATAAGGGACTATGCCCCTGATAAGGATATTGAGATGTTATCAAAGCCCATGCTTGGCCCTGCGGACTATCACAGATATAGTCTGTCACAGACTATAATGCAAGGAGGAAAATCGTTCCATTGTATCAAAATTCTGCGTCTGCGTGTTCATTCTGTGCGCTAATAGAATTTAGCGCCATATCTACTGTTTGGTGCGACAGCAAATCTAACATTGCTGTTGCTTTGTATTGGTTTTATCCACCCTTTATGGTATTTGGTGCAGACATAAAAGATGGCATGTTTTTGTTGTGCGCAGTGTTGAAGTTTACACCGTCCATGGTAATCAGTTTACGCCCCTTGCAAAGAAATTCCTCGTTGCCGCTTTCTATATCAGAAAAGCGGCGCAAAACAATCAGTTCCAAGTCGATAGCGGTGCGGCGCTCGGAGAAACTGGATACAGCTATATTTACTGCGTGATAATCGTACAATTCCTTACGTAAAATGTTTCCTCCTATAAGACAAATCATTTTAATCATTGTCACTCTGTCGAGTTTGCTTTTCTTGAGAAATAATTTCTTTTTTCGTTGGTATCGTGCTTCCGGTCCTCAATAGCCTTACGTATGGCGACATCAAACTCTGTCTTTGTTTTGTCAGCGATATTCGTTGTTTTTATCGTTGTTTCTCACATCATGTGTATTTGCCGGATTTCAAATGCAAAAAACGCATGACAAAAATTTCCACTGGCTTGAAAGTCTTTGTCATGCGCTTCTAAGGCACTCATCTACATGTCGGGAGAGCAACACGAATTGTAAAATCAGTTAAAAACGAAAAGTATCGTTAAAATGGACTACTACGGTCAGGTACAGGATAACGTAAGCCCACTAAAGCTGTCAATATGCATAACAATTGTTCAAAATAAGTTTACCAAAACTGAACAGTTCTCTTCCCCACCCGAACAGCATTGCTACAAGCAGGGCTCTTTTTCATATCAATAATCAGCTTGGCAAAAGTTTCGTGCCGCTGAATATAAGGCCATGCTGCTGATTTGTTCTGGACCGGGCACCAACAAATCTGTACATAACGAAGCCGAGCATACACTGGATGTCGTTCACCAGCAGATCTCATTTATGGACTGCTGTCTGAACCAGGCGCTTACACATGAGACGCCCGGGCACCCACTTTCGTCTGAATTTATGAACAATCTTTATGAACGCAGTTCAGGTAGCCACGAAACATTTTTCGGTCATACGGGGAAAACAAAGGTCAAATGTCAAGTCAATTTACCATTGGCGCACATAATTGTGACTATTCTGATGAGGTTACATATCTCGGCACCGCTTCATTTGTTCTTAGCAAAATAAAAAGGGCTCGATACACAAATCGCCAGAGCCAACGTACGGCATAACCAAGACGCAGCCAAAGACGCCATACAGGAAAGGAGATAGTAAAAGCACAGGTTCAGGCCCCTGACCCGTTCTCTGCGCTTTTTTATTTTCTTAATTACAGCATTGACTATTTTGAACTCATTTTCTCGGCAATTTTTTGCGTCAACCTATACCATTACCGAAAGGTGTTATTGGAGGCACAGATTTCATTTATTTTGTACGACATAATCTTAAAGAAATCCTGCAATATTTCTGTTTGTGCATAGCACGAAAGAGCAATTGCGGAGAAATCACATGTAAAAATAGGATTGCCGATTACAAAACAGGCAACATTTGAGGGCAAAGGTGAAAGTCGTTCACCTAATTCCGGAATGATTGAAAAAGACTGGTGCGCACTTGTCATATTGATTGCGGTTATAACATTTGTTGTTGTAATGATACCTTTTGGTGAAACCTTGTTGCGTTCGAGCTCTGTGCGGAAATGCTCTTCCATGCTTTGTCCCGGTTTATAGTTTATGACAGTTTCCCCATTTAAGTTTCGAATGTCAAAGTATTGATACCTACCATGAAGTGAGGGTTCTGGTTCGGACAAAGCTTTTCGAACTGCGGGATGTTCTTTATTACCAATAAGCAGATATTTTTCTTTATATATAGGATAGGCGTAGTATTTGGAATCAGGAGTGGCGATTTTCAAAAAATAATCAAACTAAAAACAGTTAAA
>OGHO01000951.1_pt1 | contig 31301 bp, 29 predicted proteins | sample 1571421 | NCBI WGS metagenome assembly OGHO01 (sample SAMEA2581937, study PRJEB24529) | metagenome | biome: Human gut stool | place: China | collected 2011
CGGGAGGGGCTTTCTGAAGAAAGCCCCTCCCGCCCCCTCCAATCTTCTCACAATTCCTCTTCCTACCTCAAGCTTTCCAACACTTCGCGGGTGGACTTGAGCATGTAGCCGAAGTCCTCTTCGCTGAGCCAGTGCTGGAAGGGGAAGGATATCTGGCCGTCGAAGAAGGCGTCGGCGTTGGGGCAGTTGGCTTCCCCGAGTCCGAGCTTCTTGTAGAAATCGTAGCGGTCGAGCGGGATGTACTGCACCACGCACTTGATGCCCTTTTCTTCGGAAATGGCGTGCATGAAGGCGTCGCGCTTGCCGTTTTTCATGCAGCCCACGAGCAGGTGGTAGTTGTGGCGGGTGGTGTCGTCGCGGAGGAACTCCAGCTCGGGGTAATCCTTGAGCGCGTCGATGAAACGGATGGCCCGGGCGCGCTTTTCGGCGTTGATCCGGTCGATGCGCTCAAGCATCTTGACGCCGAGGGCGCACTCGATTTCGCCGAGGCAGTAGTTGTTCGGCCAGAGCATGTCGCCGTCGAGCATGGGCATGTCCACATTGCCCATCGCCGGGGTCCAGTAGTTGGGCCGGGGCTCGGGATAGCCGCAGTGCCCGTTGTGGCGCAGGGCGGGCACCAGCGCGGCGAGCTTCGGGTCCTTGACCACCAGCATGCCGCCCTCGCCGAGCGTGGTAAGGTTCTTGTGGGAATGGAACGAGAAGATCGCCATGTCGCCCCACGCGCCCGACTTGATGCCGTTGATGTCCGCGCCGATGGACTGGGCCGCGTCTTCGATGACAAGCACGTTGTGCCGCTTCGCCACTTCCATGATCGCGGGCATGTCCGCCACGTAGCCGTACAGGTGCACGACGACGATGGCTTTCGTTCTGGGCGTGATGCACTTTTCGATGGTTTCGGCGTTGACCACATGCGTGACGGGATCGACGTCCGCCCAGACGAGCTTCGCGCCCTTCTTGGCGTAGGGGTAGGCCGAGGCGGTGAAGGTGTGCGAGGGGATGACGACTTCATCGCCGGGCTTGAAGTTGCAGAGCTGCGCGGAAAGCTCAAGCGCGGACACGCCGTTCATCACCGCAAAACAATGCTCGGCCCCGATGTACTCGCCGAACGCCTTCTGGAAGGCTTGCAGATGCTTGCCCTGCGTCAGCGGTTCCGCGTTCCGCATGGCTTCCACGACCACAGCGATCTCGTCTTCGGTGTACTTGATCGCACGTCCGCTGAAATTGACTTTGATGTCCATAAGATGTCCTGTCTCTGATTGCCCAGTGCGGAACCCGAAACGGTATAGCCGCTTCGGGTTCCCTTATGTTTCTCGGGACAATTGGTGCTGCGGAGGGGGCCTCCGTCTCCCCGCTTAGCGGGTCAAGGGGCCGCATGGTCCCTCGCGGGGGCAAGCCCGCCGGGGGCGCTCCCGCTAGATGCTCTTGTAGCGTTCGATGAGGTTTTCCCTGGTGAGGATCTGCTTGAAGTCGGGGCCGAGGGCATTGGTGAGGGGCTTTTCGTGGACGATGCAGCCGCGATAGAGGCCTTCGTACTGCTCTTCGGTGAGATCCTTGCAGATGCCGGTGGGCAGGTTGACGCCCTGCCGTTCGATCATGGTGCGGAACTGCTTGTATTCTTTAGGGTAGATGTCCCCAAGGACGTTCAGGGCGAGGCAGTTGCCGAGGCCGTGGGCCACATGCAGGACGACGCCGAGCCCGGCGGAGAAGGGATGGATGACGCCCACGTTCCCGGCGGCCATGCCGCCGATGTAGGAGGCGATCATCATTTTTTCGCGGTTTTCTTCGCTCATCATGTCGTCGGAGAGGAAAATTTCCTCGCAGAGCTGCACGGCGCGTACGGAGAAGGCGTCGATGATGGCGTTGCGGTAGCTGCCCTGAAGCGATTCGACGCAGTGCATGAAGGTATCGATGCCGGTGTAGAAATACTGGTCGCGGGGAACGGTGGCGAGCAGGTCGGGATCGAGCAGGAGCTGATCATAGACCGTGTAGTCGCTGTTCATGCCCAGTTTGAGATTTTTGGGGATGTTGGTAAGGACACAGGTGCGGGAGCACTCGGAGCCCGTGCCGGAAAGGGTCGGGATGCCGATCTTGTAGACGGCGGGATTCTTGACGAGTTCCCATCCCTGATAGTCTTCGGCCTTGCCGGGGTTGGTGAGCAGGTTGGCGACGGCCTTGGCGGTGTCGAGGGCGTTCCCCCCGCCGATGCCCACGACGCAGCAGGGGGTGCGGCTGTCGGCGGCGGATACGGCTTCCTTGAAGGCGTCGATGCGGGTGACTTCCGGCTCGGAACTGGAGTCGACGAAATGGAGCTGGTCGCCCTTTTCCATGGGCAGACGGCCGATCAGTTCATGATCGCGGAAGAAGTGGTCGACGAAATAGACGACCGGACCGTCCACGGCTTCGCGGCGGGGTTTCAGCAAGTCGCCGAGCTGAGCCAGAGATCCCCGCCCGAACACATAGTAAGGAACGTTTTTTGTATTGCGATACATGGTAAAAGCCTCATAGGATGATTTTAGGAAACGATAACGGGCATTGTATGTTGAATCCGCCCGGGCCGCAAGCCGGAGCAAACGGCCCGTTCCGGCGGTTTTCCACCGATTTTTCCACGGGAGAGTGTATGTCAGGCAAAACTTCGATAGCGGTTCTCGGGGGCGGAAGCTGGGGTACGGCGCTGGCCCATCTGTTGGCCCATGCCGGGCATTCGGTGGCACTGCTGTTACGGGATACGGAGCAGGCCGCGCACATCAACGCGCACCATGAGAACCCGCGTTACCTGCGGGGCGTACAGCTGCATCCGGGCATCCGGGCTGTTGCCGGGGATACGGGCGGTCCGGAACAGGCGGAAGTGCTGGCGGACGTCTCCATTCTGGTCCTGTCGGTCCCTTGCCAAGCCATGCGGGGGACGCTTCGCCGGTTGGCGGGCGTTGTGCCCCCGGACTGCGTTCTTGTCAATACGGCAAAAGGAATCGAAGTTTCCGAGCTGGTTACGGTGGAGCGCATGGTCCGGGAAGAGCTGCCCGGATTCGTGGACCGATACGCCGTCCTTTCCGGGCCGTCGTTTGCCCTTGAGGTGGCGACCTGCAAGCCCACGGCGGTGGTGCTCGGCTGCCGCGACGAACGGCTTGGGGCACGGCTGAGGGAAGTGTTCGCCACGCCGTGGTTCCGATCCTATTCCGGTACGGACGTGCCGGGCGTGGAGCTTGGCGGCGCGATCAAGAACGTCATCGCCATCGCTGCGGGCCTCAGCGACGGGCTCGGCTTCGGGCTGAACGCTAGGGCGGCGCTGGTCACGCGCGGCCTTGCGGAAACCAGCCGCCTTGGTGTGGCGCTTGGGGCGCGGGCGTCGACCTTCATGGGCCTTTCCGGGCTCGGGGACCTCATGCTCACCTGTTCGGGCGATCTGTCCCGCAACCGTCAGGTCGGGCTGCGCCTCGGGTCGGGTGAGAGCCTGGAAGACATCGCCTCATCCATGTGCATGGTGGCCGAGGGGGTCAAGACCACGCAGGCCGTGCACCGGCTGGCGCAGCGCCTCGGCGTGGACATGCCCGTGACCGGCACGATGTACAGCGTCTTGTATGAGGGGTTCGCGCCCCGCGAAGCTGTACAGGCGCTCATGGGAAGGCAGCTGAAGGAAGAATAACCGGGATAGCTGATGAAGGGCTGTTGTTTTTTAGCAGATCGGCGGGTGGAAGCGTTACACCATCCGCCGTATTTTTAGGAATGAGGCGGCCCATATAAAAAGAGGTTGAGTGTGTCCCAATCTTTCATTGTATTTTCTATCATATCGTTTTTATTGTATAATACCATTCTGTGCCTCTCTGTTTTCTCATCAGAGTAAAGTTCAGCCTTATCTTTTGAAAACTCCTTTCTCCCTTATCTTCTTGTCATGGTTCTAGCGTGCCGTACGGTTTTAAAAGTCCACATGTGTTTGATGCTGTGTAGGTTGTATATGGGCACCCTATGGTTGTTGATTGAGCTTGGGAAATCGGGAGGCCCGTTTGCTGTGGCGTCAGGTCGGCCTCTTGAATGGAACGTTTTTTTAACCACACCCTGCGAGTTATGGAAGGAACGAACTATTTGGAAATCGTCTGGCAATATGGGGGCGGCGGAGCTGGCTGTGGTCTTGGTTCAAGCGTTCATTTTCAGTAAAAAATTCTAACTCCACGGGCCTTGAAATGGGTCTGACCCGCGAGCAGATGAACGACGCCATCAAGAGCAGCGTCATCACCGCGCTCGGCCCCTCTCTGGTTGTGCTCAGCGCGATGATCGCCTTGCTGGTTTCCTTGGGTGGACCCATCTCGTGGACGCGGTTGTCCTTCATCGGATCGGTCATGTACGAAATGATGGTGTCCGGTTTCGGTACGCAGGCCGTGGGCGTTACTCTCGGCAAGGAGCCCATGACCGAGCTCGCTTTTGCCAATGCCGTATGGACCATGACCCTCGGAGCGCTGGGTTGGATCGTCTTCGCTACCGTCAGTGCGGACAAGATGGAGAAAGTGCAGAAAAAATTTTCCGGCAGCGACACCAAGCTCATGGGCGTCATCGCTTCCGGGGCCATCCTAGCTACGTTCGGCTCCTTCAGCACGGGGCATCTCATCACGCTGGACAAGAACATAGTATCCTGCATTTCGGGCGGCGTGGTCATGCTGGTGCTCAACATGATTGCGGACAAAAAGAATCTCAAATGGTTGCGTGAATGGTCCCTCTTTTTCTCCCTGTTCGGCGGCATGCTCGTCGCCGTGGTCTGGCCCTAGGCGTCCCGCCCTGTAGTTCCGCCTCTGTAGCACTCGACAATAAGGATGCATCATGAGCGACAATCATGCCATATACGAAAAAGAGTACCTGCCCTTCATCATCAAGTGGGGGCGCATCACCAACGGGGCGGGGCTGCTCCTCTGTTTCTCTCCCGCGCTTGGTACTCGCCCGTCGTCTTCGGACTCATGCCTCCGGCTTCGGCCATTCTCAGCGGCTTTTTGGCCATCACGAGTACCGTTGGAGTGGTTTGATTTGTGGAGCCCATTTCCATTTCCTGATCGTCGGCGTCGCCGGGACATACATGGCCTTCATTTTCTGCAATATCAACAATCTCCGCATCCCCTGCACCATGATTACACAAAAGGCCGCCGGAGTTGAGTCGGGGACGGATAAGGGAAGCATTGTCGCCACGCTGGGCATGGTCGTCTCCATCATCCTTGCTGCGGGGATCTTTGCGGGCGAACAGGTGCTCCAGCAGCAGCCCGAGTTTGTCGTTAAGGCGCTTCAACTCTTGCTGCCCGCCCTGTTTGGTGCGATCTTCGTGTAGTTCGCCACGTCCAAGTTCAAGCTGGCCCCCATCATCCTCGCCCTTTGCCTGTTCCTTGCCATTGGCGTGCGTAAGGGCTTCATTCCCGGTTTTGCCTCGACGCTTATCGCGGTCTTCGCGAGCATTGCTATCGCAATCTTTTTCTACAAAAAGAATATTATCAAGTAAGGTGTCTGAATATGAGCAAAAACATGATACTCGAGTGGATAGACGCTAATCATAAGCATTTCGACAACTGGCGCTTGCCCATCGGAATAACCCGGAGCTCGCCTATAAAGAATATGAGGCCGTTCGCCTTCAGATGGATTTTCTGAAGAGGCGGGGGGTCTCCGTCACTCAAAAGGAGGGTATGTCCACCGCCTTTATGTCCGAGTGGGGCTCCGGGGGGCCTGTAATAGGCATTCTCGGCGAGTACGACGCGTTGGAGGGGCTCTCCCAGACTATTTCAGCCGCTAAGGAGCCTGTTTGCGAGGGTGCGCCCGGGCACGGCTGCGGGTATAACCTCTTGGGCGTCTACAGCATGTTGGCGGCTTGCGCCGTCAAAGAAGCCTTGTCTGCCGAAGGCAAAAGCGGCAGGGTGTACTACTACGGCTGCCCTGCGGAAGAGCAGCTCACGGGCAAGGCCGAAATGGCCAAGCTCGGCTATTTTGACGGGACGGATGTATCCATTACTTGGCATGCTTGGGATGTCAGCACCGTCACCGACAGCACCATGACGGCGCTGTTTTCCGCGAAATTCCATTTTACCGGTCGCTCGGCTCACGCCGGGGCCTCGCCGGAGGCCGGACGCAGCGCCCTCGACGCGGTGGAGCTGATGAACGTCGGGGCCAACTACCTCCGGGAACACATGGTGGATCAGAACAGGCTGAACTATGTCATCACCAACGGCGGTCAGGCGCCTAACATCGTTCTCGCCGAGGCTGAGGTTTGGTACTTTGGACGTTCGCCGAGTAGTGAGGAATTATAGTCTCTTTGGAAGCGCCTCAATAAGATAGCCGCAAGGTGCGGCCCTGATGACGGAAACAGAAGTCAGCGTGCAGCTGCTCGGAGGCTGTTACAACACGCTCCCCAGCAAGGTACTGAATCGGGTACTCGAGGACAATTTAAGAACATTTGCCGGAAGCATTTCTTTCGATGAAAGCGGATTGGCTTTTGCCGCCGCGCTCCAGCAGACCTTGCCCGAAGCCCAGGTGGCGGCCCTGGCGAAAACCGTAGAGATTATGGAGTCGGATCGGGTCCTCGCCTCAACCCCATTGCCCTGTCATGATTCCGGGACCTTCATTATGGGGTCGAGCGACGTCGGCGACGTGGCGAACATCATGCCCACTTCCATGCTGTGGGGCTGCGCATAGTCGGTAGGCGTCGCAACCCACACATGGCAGGCCGTGGCCAGCACGGGAAGCTCCATAGGGCTCAAGGGCTCGGTTCAGGTGGCCAGGCTATGGCCGGAGCCGTGTACGATCTGGCGAACGATGCATCCCTGATCGCTGAAGTGAAGAAGGAGTTTATGGTAAGGCGCGGCGGCAAGGCGTATTGTTCCATTGAGAAGTTGTTTGATTAGGTTTAAGGTTGTCTGACTTGAAAAGACAATCGAATACGTCAAGCCCTGTTTTCATTTTTATAAAGCATGATTTTTTAGAGCATGAAACATTGCCAACATTTTGAAGGAAGAGTATTTCATAAAAATATTGAGAGAGTGTTTAGCCCTATGGTCTGGTGGAATCAGACTAGCTCAAGATATCAAGAAAAGCCTATGAAACAGGTATGTTATAACTGTGCCAAAACGAAAACGGTAACATGGTATTGAATAGAGACTGACCAAACCTAATTCCGTAACGGAAGAAAGCGAAGAGAAAACGGGGATGTCTTCCGTCTTTTCGCAAGGATCTGTTCGGGAATTGTTTGAAGGTGGCACACATTTTGTTTATTTTTATATATAGTTTTCGCGCCGTTTGGCAATCCATTTTGAACGTTTCTATATGATGTATATTGGTTTCACTCGGCTGAATTGCATTTTAATTTTACTTAGGAATGTTTTAAAATGAACTCTAGTTGGACTGTCCAGCCTTTTCTTCCAGATTTGTTTTTCTCCAAGGAATATCTACATGGGGCCTAGAAGACTATCCCGTCAGAGTTGCGAAAGATCGGCGCTTTTTGCGAATGTAGGATTGAATGTTCAATTAATCCATAAGTCGGTACGCCTTCTTGTGATTCATAGTGAATTCTCAACCCGTAACGTTTTCTTCATACGCCCCGCTTAAGGCAAGCAGGAAAAATTAGGGGCTGCTCTGTTTCTGCTGTGCTTCTGGGTACGACTGCTTGCCCGATCCCGTATAATAAGCCTATCAGTCAGGCATAGCTGGTACGCTCAGACAGATATGTAAGTGTGACTCGATAACTGTAAGGAATTCCAAGACAAGCTTTCTTGTTGCTGGTTTCATCGGCGCCTGTTATCTTCTCGTCCATCGTCAGCTTAGGGGTACGGCCATAAAAAGAGACAAGTTACCTGTCCTTATAACGGTCCCTTTTGCTGCTAAAAGAGATATAGACTGTCAAATTTATTTATGCTGGAATCCTTGTAAATGCTAACGTACTCGCAATCCGCATGCTCTTGCGTACCTCCCAGTGTTTGGGGTATTCAATCCGCCGACCTTTACGGAAACGACGCAGCATATTCCTGTAGTGCTTATTCCGCTTGGTATGCTCTGTGCTAGCCCTCAACACTTATATATGGAATCGACTCCATGATTCAGCTGGAGGATTGAGCAGAGATATAGTATTTGGATATGTGTCAATTACTTAAAATAATAGAGTATCTGATCTTAGCTCGGATAGGGACAGTCGATTGAGAAAGTTTCAGTTCCCTGAAAGTACTTTGCCATTAAAATCTCACCGGATGAATATCCTTTAGGGAAGAGTATATGGTTTCCCAGAAAAATATCTTGTTAGAAGTCATTTCACAATTCTGGAAGAAGTCATGAAAACCAATTAAGCGAGATTCATGAGCAAATACCAACAATTGACTGACGAACAATGGGCAGTTCTGGAACCTCTTCTTTCAAGTAATTCCTTATCGGAGCGGGGACGACCTTCCATCCATGATGACCGCTCTGTGTTGAACGGCATCTTATGGGTGTTGCGAACAGGGGCTGCCTGGGCGGACTTGCCGGAAAGATTCCCCTCTTCATCAACCTGCTATCGACGATTCAGCAAATGGGGCAAGGGCGGCCTATTCCGAAAAATCCTTGAAGCGCTCGCTCGCGACCTTGAGGAACGCGGAGCCATCGACCTTTCGGAATGTTTCATTGACGGCACGTTCGTAGTCGCAAAAAAAGGGGCGCAAAAGTGGGAAAGACCAAGCGGGGCAAAGGTACGAAGCTCATGGTTATTGCAGACGCTTCTGGTCTTCCACTCGCCGTGCACACGGATTCTGCTCGCCCTCATGAAGTCACCCTTGTCCAAGCTCCCCTCAATGAAATTGTCACCATGGGACAGCCCCGACGAATTATTGGGGATCGTGCCTATGACAGTGATCCGCTCGATAACGCCCTTGCAGCCCAAGGGATTGAGATGATTGCGCCACATCGACGGAATCGAAAACGTAAAGCAACACAAGATGGTCGTCCCTTGCGGCGATACTGCCGCCGTTGGAAAATCGAACGTCTTTTCGCTTGGCTGAATTCATTCAAACGAACTATGGCACGATGGGACAGGTTTCATGAACACTTTACAGCCTTTGTTCATCTCGCATTTTCCATGATTTTGCTCAGAAGAGTCATCAGAGAATTATGAAATGACTTCTAGCTTGTGGGACCAGACGCGGTTGTATCCCTTGGCGTTGAACGTCAGTAGGCAACTTTCACCTAGCTGCATAACGCCTATATTTATTTGCTCATATGGTCTGGTATCCGCAAGGTTGCCATCGCTACAATTCTGGACGAGGTGTGGTGGTATCGCACAAGCTTCACGAAGCGGCGTCAGTGAGGACATTCTTTGAGTGTCATAAAGAAAAGTCTGAAGACATAGCATGGATCTTTTTATTGCAGGGAGTCTTGTGCCGTTTACTGAAATATTTCAGGGGACGAAATTGCTTGTTCTAAGGAGAGAACATGGCGAGGGGCACTGTATTGAACGGCTTTTGAAACTTGCAGATCCATCGCCCGAAGGAATTTGCTTATGGTGAAAAAGTGCATTGCCGAAGCGTAGAAGCAAAGCTTACGCTTACCACATGGGGAGTATGGACAGAAAACTTTTCACAACTAATTAATTTTTAAATTTATTTAGTGTGTTCGTTAGAAAAAGGGATGTCGAGCTGTTGTACAGAATGTTTCCGTAGATAAACATCTACATTGATAGCTGGTTTCAAAAAATGGGACAGTCTGCTAGAGGGGAGTCCGATATTATGAGCAAGCAGAATACGCAAAGCTTAGCGAGTGAATAGGAGCTATATAAAGTTGATGCACACTCAAAAATTGGGAGATGGTCTGCTCCAGCTCCGCTGAAGAATTGAATAGTCTACTTCAGGTGTTGTTACGTACCAAAGCAGATACTTCAAGAACGTAATTTTTTGCTATATTCTCCTTCATAGCGTTTTCCTTCTCCTCTTATTCTTACAGTAATTTTCCCAATCATTTAAAAACTATATTTATTGTGAAAGTTATGATAACAACTACAAATAAAAGACCTTTTTTCTCTCTAGTATTAGCAACAGTAGATCGAGAAAAAGAAGTTTCGTGCTATTTAGAGTCCTTGTCTGCACAGACATTTCGAGATATCGAAGTAATTGTTATTGATCAAAATACTACAGATTTTCTTGTTCCTTATTTAGAGTCCTTTCAGTCTAGAACTGGTATACCGGTAAAACGCGTTGTATCAAAGCGTGGACTTTCTCATGCAAGAAATGTTGGCCTAAGAGAAGTTCAAGGCGAATGGGTTGCTTTTCCTGATGATGATTGTCTATATCCGCAACATTTTTTACATCAAGTTAAAAAAGTTATAGAAGAAAATCCCTATATTGATGGACTTTCAACACTGGTTACAGATCTACAAGGTAGACATTCCGCTGGTTATATGGGAAGAGAAATTTCAAGGATAACTCGGTATAATGTATGGAAAAGCGGAGTATCTTGTTCGATCTTTTTTAAACTTGATGCTCCCGGGAATATTTTTTTTGATGAAAATTTTGGTGTTGGAACTAATTGGTGTTTGGGCTCAGGTGAAGAGACAGATTTGCTCCTGCGTTTATTACCTCTTAGGAACATACTATATTATCCTTTAATCAAAGTTTATCATCCTACATACCATGGACCATGGAAGGTTTCAAGAGCATGGAAATACGGGTGTGGATTTGGTGCTGTTTTAAGAAAACATCACTATAATTGTTTTGTTCCGCTGTACTATGGAGGACTTCAAATCATTAGATGTTTACAGTTTGCGGTGACATTGGAGTGGAGACGTAGTTTTTATCATTTGAGCATGGCAGCAGGAAGATTATGCGGATACTGTATTTACCCTCTGAGAACGTTATTTTCCTGTCCCTCCAGTAGAGGGAAATAACTTGCCCTTATTTTTATGCTGAGAATTTATTCCTGATTCGTACCCGAGAGATACTTAAAAACACATTGTTATTATCTATAGGGTTACCACAGATAATAGAGTAACATATGTTAAAATTTTTATCATAACTTCAAATATATAACTCTGAATTCTAGAGTATAGAAAGTCAAACAAGGCTTACTTTATGGAACACTAGAAGGAGGAATTTTTGTTTATCGGTAGATAATTTATTATCTGGTGATTTTATTTTTGAATATTTTTTGTGTTTTTCTTGATTTTGTCGATGTTTATTTAGAAAATGCTTTAAAAACTATTTATGAATGTTTATTTTGAGAATAATTTTTTATGTATAAAATACAGAACAAGGTCGTGTTTATGTCGTTTAGCCCCGTTTTTTTTGTGCGTATATTAATAAATAATAAAGCTCTTCTGAAGCAGCTTGTACTAAGAAATATTAGTTTGCGTTATAAAGGATCATTGTTAGGTTTTTTATGGACATTTTTGATACCTCTAATAATGCTTTCAGTATATACATTTATTTTTAGTGTCGTTTTTAAATCGCGTTGGAATGTTGATGCTGGAGATAATCGTGGGTCTTTTGCAATTATAATGTTTTGTGGAATATCTATGTACAATATGTTCTCTGAAAGTATTAGCAGTAGCTGCTCGGCTATTGTAGGGAACCCTAATTTTGTAAAAAAAGTTATCTTTCCTTTAGAATTATTGCCACTAGCGCAAACAATATCCAGTTTTATTGTTGGTCTTGTATGGTTTTTACTCGTTTTTTTGGGAACGGTATTCATTTTTGGAAAAGTTGGATTTACGATGCTTATATTACCATTAGTATTGCTACCTCTTTTTTTATTCAGCCTTGGATTTTCTTATTTTGTTGCTTCAATAAGTGTATATATTCGTGATACCCAATATATTGTTGGTGTTGTACTACAAGTCCTTTTTTTTATGACGCCCGTCTTTTATCCAATTCAGGCAGTTCCCGAAAAATTTCGATTTGTATTACAGCTTAACCCTTTAGCTGTGTTGATAGAGCAGGCTAGAAATGTTTTTCTCTTTGGAAATTATCCTGATTGGTCTCAACTTGGCATTGTATTTTTAGTTAGCTACATTGTTTTCCAGTTGGGTTTTATCTGGTTTATGAAAATCAGAAAGGGATTTGCCGATGTCCTCTAGTGATATTGTATTACGCGTTGAAAATCTTTCGAAATGTTTCGAGATGTATGAAAAGCCAATTCATCGGCTTATGCAAACTCTTTGTGCTGGCAAGAGACAATACTATAAAGAATTCTGGGCATTACGAGATATAAATTTTGAAATATACCGCGGAGAGTGTGTAGGAATTATTGGACGTAATGGAGCAGGAAAAAGTACATTACTACAAATAATTACAGGTACACTTGCACAAACTACAGGAACCGTGTTTACCAAAGGACGCGTTGCTGCTCTGCTTGAACTAGGAAGCGGATTCAATCCGGAGTTCACCGGTCGAGAAAATATTTATTTGAATGGAACCATTCTTGGTCTTACGGAACGAGAAATCGATGAACGTCTCGACAAGATTTTGGCCTTTGCCGATATCGGCGACTTCATTGAGCAGCCTGTAAAAAATTATTCCAGTGGTATGATGGCGCGTATTACCTTCGCGGTAAACGCCCATATTGACGCCGACATTTTGATCGTTGATGAAACGTTGTCGGTCGGGGACGTTTTTTTTCAGCAAAAATGTGCTTTGCATTTGAAAAAGTTGATGGAGAGGGGGACGACTCTCTTGTTCGTATCCCATAGCACGGCTGCTGTACGCGAATTATGTAGCAAAGCGTTGTACCTTGACTCTGGTAGAATGGTCACTTTTGCGGATGCTTCTTCGGCCATCGCGTTATATTTAAAGGAGGTGAGCAAGCCACTGTACGACGAAAGTGATAAATTTTCTAAAGAAGTAGAGGGAAAACAAGAGATAAATGGAACTACAGGGCAAGAAGCCCCTTCTTCAACAGAACCTAAATGTGATGTTTTATTTGATGTGAACGCTCGGTTTCATCCTCCTACTTTTTTTGAGTCACGAAACCTTGGGCTCCGTTATGGAACGAAGCGTGCAATTATCTGTGGCATTGAAGTACTTGATGAGCAGGAAACGCCCCATGAATCGTTTTTGACGGGTGAAACGATTCTTTTTCGGATGCATGTTCAAACATACGCGTTTATCCAAACATGCTGCTTCAATGTGAAGATTCTGACAACAAACGGTATAGCTGTGGTCCATTTTTCTTCCCTAGAACGCGGTATGGATGTCGATTTGGAGCCTAATCAAAACGTTATTGTTGATTTTCGCGTCAAAAATCGTTTTGGCGGTGGACGCTCATTCATTGTCCATGGTGGTCTGACTTCTGTCCCCGGAAAACGTATTGGTGAGCATGAAATATTGGATTGTATTGAAAGTTGCAATATTTTTTCTTCTGTAAATCAAGAGAATTATCCTATCTGGGATATCGTTGATCTGCCTACTGATATTTCCATCCAATCTGTTGGCCCATCTAGAATGTAAATATATCGAAATGGTATACGACAATATATCAGTATATTATCGCGGATAATGCTGATATATTCGTTGTTTGTTTTTTATATATTATAATACTTATATAATAAGCACAAAGGGTTAATGATGTTTTTAAAAAAAGATATTAATATTCTGACTCGAAAACATGAAATTATAGATGATTTATACATTCAAATAGCTAATTCTCACGACGTCAAAAATGAATTAACTCGGTTAGATTATTTAATAAGTTGTGTACGTGGAAAACGAGTATTGCATATAGGTTGCTGTGACCACCTCTCCTTAATTGACACAAAGATAGCTAATGGGACTTGGCTGCATGGTATTTTCTTGCAAGAGGCTGCCTCATGTTTCGGGATTGATATTGATAAAGATGCAATTATGTATCTTACTAAAAAGAAATATAAGAATATTTATGTTGCGGATGTTATGTGTGATCTTCCAAAGGCAATTAAACAGGAACATTTTGATGTTGTTGTACTGGGAGAAATTTTGGAACATCTGGATTCTCCAGGAGTGTTCCTACAAAAATTGCATTCCCATTTCGATTATCAATATGAATTAGTTATCACGGTTCCTAATGCTTTCTTTTGGGAAAATTTTAAGAACTGCATCAACCACTTTGAAAGAATCAATTCAGATCATCGTTTTTGGTTTACGCCTTATACCATCTGTAAACTTTTGTCTGGCGGGGGGTATGTGCCGCAACAGGTATCCTATGCATACCGTACCGATCCTGAAGGTTACGGAGTGGGAAACGTGTTTGAGCGCAATTTGTATCGGGATTATCCCGCATTTCGCGATGTGCTTGTGATCAAGGGGGTGTCTCAACTCGAATCTTCCATGGAGTCAGTTCAACAGTGTCTTCCTATCTCGCTTGAGGAAGTCGAAACGCTGATAGAAGAATCGCCTGAAGCTGCAGGCCGGAAGCAATCACTTACTCGGACCGCCTTGGTGGAACTTGCCGGGAATAGCAATCTCCCGGTTTATGATGAAACTATTGGCAATCTGCTGCGAGATATGCGCTATTGGCACGAAAAATACTCAAAGAAAGTGGCGGATGCACAATTTCTCGTTGGGCTTCGAAAGACGGAAAAGCCGTTTTTTTCGGTTGTTGTTCCTGTATTTCAAACGGAAGAATTTTTACCCACTTGCCTCAATTCTTTGTTGAATCAGTCATATAAGAATTTTGAAGTCATTGTGGTCAATGATGCCTCCGATGGACCGGTAGAAGATATCCTTGATCGCTATACCGGGTTGTTGAACATCAGATACTGGAAGCAAGAATGCAACTCTAGCTTGTTACAAGCCAGAAAAAAAGGGACTGAATTGGCAAGTGGAGCGTATGTAGTTCCTCTTGACTCTGACGACAGCGTCGAGCCGTTGCTGCTTGAAAAGTATTATGAAGCCATTATACAAAGTCAGACTCCGCCTGATTGGTTGAGTTGCCATATTTGGCGGCGTAGTCCAAAGGGCGATACCCCATATTGGGCTAATTACAAAGCGGGAATATATGATCGAAAAATAGTTTTTAACGAAACGCTGAGCAACAAAATTTTTTGGAACATGTGTGGAAAATGTTTGCGTAAAGATTTACTCATGCAGACATTCGAAGCTTTGCATATTGACGATTCCGTATATATTAATTCTTTTGAAGATAAACTTCAATTTATTCCATTTGTATTCTTTGCGGACAAGTACCATTCTTTAGACTATTTCGGTTATAATTATGTGGAAAATTCATTGTCATTGTCATCGAATATCATGTCGCCTGAGCGTTGGAAAGATGTCTTCGCTCAATGTAAGGACGTCGATGAGCGACTAGATACTTTTTGCCGCCGACAAGGTATTCTTCAAGATGACCATAATCGGATCTGTCAACTTTCTTTTTCGACTATCGTTTGGGCTCTATCACAAATTGAGTCTCTCCAGGGAGACGAATATGCGGCTTACTTTAAGGTGCTTGCCGACACCTTTGATCATGCGTGTCTTTTTGGGGTTTTCTTTGATAAATATTTGCATCATAGACAAGATCTGGATTTTTCTTCAACCCATTTTCCCACAAAAACGATTACAAAAATTCAAACGATAGGATTTATCGTCGGGACGATGCGGCATGGCGGTGCTGAACGTGCGACGGCGTTACTCGTGTCTCAATTCGTACAAAGAGGATACCGTTGCGTTCTCCTTACCAATGAGCCGGAACAGCGCGAGGATTACGCCTATGAAATGTCCGTTACGCGCTATGTATTGCCGATCGATTCGACTTGTGATCGTTACCGAGCCATCGGAAAAATTTTGCAAGACGAAAGTCTGGATTGTGTCTTACTGATTGACCACGTATATTATCTTTTTGATATGGATATTTTAGCTTGTAAGGATGCTGGTGTAAAGACTATAGTCACGGAGCATAACTGTTTTTTTTATCCATTTTATAATGCTCCACAAAATTATTTGGCACGATTGCCGTTCTATAAGATTGTAGATGTTATTACATGCCTTTCTTCCTACAATGAAGCATGGTGGCATATTATTGGTTTTAAGCACGCTTTTTATTTGCCGAACTTACTCACCATCAACTCGAAATCCGAATGTTTTGCCGATTTGACCAGTCATCAACTCGTGTTTTCAGGGCGTCTTTGCGCCATTAAGGGTATAGCTCACGCCATTCAAATGATGCGACAACTTGTGATGATGGTCCCGGATGCTGTGCTGAACGTGCTCGGCCGTTTCGAATCGCAGCAGTTGGAATGCGAAACACGGCAAATGGTAAAACAATACGGCCTTGAAGAGCATATTCGCTTTCATGGGCATGTAGCAGATATTATACCCTTCTATCTAAATTCTTCGATACATATCATGTGTTCGAAAGTCGAAGGAGCGCCTATGGTCTTATTTGAAGCAAAAGCGTGTAAAATGCCGAGTGTCATTTTTTCCATGCCCTATGTTGACGGCACTACGCCGGAAGAAGGATGTCTTTCCGTTCCGCAGGGTGACGTTCAAGGCATGGCGAAAACCATTGCTGACCTTTTGACACATCCGGAAAAGCATCAGGCGTTGGCGCAAAGTGCTTTGGCAAGTTTAGAGAATTTTTCAGATGCGCGTATTCTGGAAAAATGGAGAACTGTGTTGGCCTGCCTTGAAAAAGGTGAAGCGCCGAAAACAGGTATGTCTATTGAACCTGCTATCATGTTCCAGAATACGATGAATGAATTACAACAATTCATGCGGCATCTTCAGTCGAATTGGGAGCAAAGTGATCAGCAGAAAGGGCATGTTCACTATCTTTCCTCAGAGCTTACGAGAATAACAGGACACGCCCAGTATCTTTCATCAGCGCTTCTTCCTTACGAGCAATCTCGGTATTACCGTTGTTGCCGAATTATTTATGATAAGCTTTCTTTTGGTATTTTATTGGCCAAGCGCCTCCGTTTAGCGGTTTATGGCTTGTGTAAGAAAGGAAAGTAGTATGGCTAAAAAGCTACGGATTCTTTTCGTCATCAATCAGTTCTTTAAGGGCGGCGCGGAAACGGCGCTTTTAAATATGCTGAAAGTATTACCCGAAGAACTTTTTGAGATAGACTTGGTCGTTTATGACCAGCAAACGCATGTTGACGCCATTTCCCTTGAAAGAAGTATTCCTGAGCATGTTTCAAAATGCGTGATGCATATCGCTCCAGCAGAAAGCACAGAAGGGGTTCTTCAACGCTTGAAGAAACGTTTTTTCTTCGTTTGCGTAGGGATGGAGCGTTATCATCCTGAAGTGGTTCGTTTTGTGCAACATAAGGAGTACGATCTTGCCATATCCTGTGGAGAGTGGTTTCCTACGGATCTAGTAATGTGTTGTGCCAATGCTCGGCGTAGAGCCATTTGGCTACATGGGGATCCCACGCAATCGGTACTTGCTGATCTGGACGCGTTATTTCGCTACGACGCCAAGACCGATTTTTATATTTGTGTCTCCGAGCCGTTCCGTGACGCGTTGGTGCAGGCGTTTCCCTTTATGGGAAAACGGGCTGTTGTTGTGCACAATCCGATTTTGTTGGGAGATATTCTCCGCAAAGCTGAGGCTGTGTATCCTGAAAGCTGTGTTGATACTCCGGTACTACTGAGTGTAGGCAATTTTCGTCCTGAAAAAAATTATCTCCGAGCTGTAGAGACGGCAGCTTTACTCAAGCGGCGCGGGGTACGTTTTTATTGGCATATCATCGGGGCGTTTTCCCATCAACCCACGCTTGAAAGTGTGAACGCTGCTATCAAGTGCCATGGCCTGGAAAAAGAAATGAAGGTGTTAGGCAAGAAGGATAATCCCTATTGCCATATGAAGCATGCAACATTGTTTGTTTCAACGTCCGACCATGAATCTTGGTCCATGGTCATAACTGAGGCCAAGCTTTTGGGGACACCTGTGGTCGCCACGCGGACTATCGGTGCGAATTCACAAATTTTGGACGGGATAAACGGCATTTTGGTAGATTTCTCTGACAAATCACTAGCGGACGCAATTGAAGGCTTGCTTCGTGACCGGACGGCACTTCAAGGTATGAAGAACAGGCTTGCCGAGTGGAACGCTCCGGATCCCATACAAGAAATAAGGGAACTGGCCAATGCACCTACTAGGCCACCGATAGATTTGCTATATATTATAGATGACGTTAACTACGTCGGAGGGGCACATGTGGCAACGGCGCGTCAAGCCGTAGCTTTAGCCGAACAGGGGAAATGTGTGTCCGTTTTTTCCGGTTCGTCACCAACAATTGTTGCAAGAAATCGCTTCGCTTCCGTTCCTATCTGGGATTTATATTCCAACCGCTTGAGTGAGCTACTAGCCCGCCCTTTGTTAGGATGCCTTGGAGATCGAAAATATACGCTAAAAGAAAAAGGATTAAAGCTTTGGGCAAGCCTTGGATACCGTTTAGGACTGCCCGGACCTGCCTGTATAAGTGATCAAAACGCCATACTGAAGGAGTTCAATAATGCCTCAGTATTGTGCGTTATGTCGGAAGGCTCACGTTTTCGTGCTCTGGCGGCGCGAAGTACCGCGAAACGTAAGATTCAATGGGTTCATACGGATTATGCCGTGTGGAGTAGGTTGAATGAGCAAACGATAAGGTTAACCCAAAATGACGGTATGCTGTACAGTCATTTTGACATGATAGTGTTCATATCTGAATCAAGCCGTCGTGGTTTCATGGCTATGTGGCCGTCAGTGGGAACACAAACAGCGGTTGCACGCAATCTGATGAAAAACGTCCGTTACACAGATCTGCCACGCTATGTGCCTAGCTGTATTCCCCGGATCGTCACTGTCGCGCGGCTTGAAAAAGAAAAGGACATTCCTCGGATGATTCGCCTGGCGAAACGTCTACAAAGCGAGGGTATCCGCTTTGTCTGGAACGTGGCGGGAACAAGCCCTGCGTTGGAAGAACTCCGGCAACTCGTTGAGCGCGAAGGGATTTCACGGTGTTTTATTCTCTTAGGAAATGTGGAGGATCCGTTTCTGCTTATCCGAGAATCTGAAATTTTTGCGCTCTTTTCCCACTACGAGGGGCTTCCTAACACCATTTTTGAGGCATTCATGCTGGGCACTCCGGTCATCGCCACGCGTGCAGCTGGCGGAGAGCAGATTGAGGATGGTGTAAACGGCATCCTCGTTGATGATGAGGAAGACAAAATATACGACGCACTTTCGGCGCTGTTACAGGATACAAAAAAGATGGCGCGACTCCGTGCTTCCTTGACTTCATACTATTATGATAACGGCGAAATCCTTGAACACGTAAAAAAGCTCTTTTTTCCTACAGGGGGATTACAATGACCCTACCCAGTATTATACATTTTTGCTGGTTCGGCGAAACACCTCAAAGCCCGCTCGTCGAGCGTTGCTTGGCCTCATGGTCACGCTACGCGCCAGAATTTCGTATTATGGAGTGGACCGAACGGACCTGCGACATGGACTGCTGCGCATTCGTGAAAAAGGCTGTAGAATCCAAGCGGTGGGCCTTTGTTTCGGATTATTTCAGAGTCAAAGCCTTGGCGGAATACGGAGGTGTGTATCTTGATACGGATATGGAATTGAAGGCTCCTTTGTCGCCTTGGTGTCATGGTCGTTTTTGTGCTGCATTTGAACTTCCGCATATTATTCACGCTGGATTTCTGTGCGCATTGCCTAATGAACCTCTCATGCAAGACTTGAAACAGTGGTACGAAACTCGACAGGTAGACAATGATGGTCGGATTGCATTTATCCCAATTCCGAAATTATTGACTGAGCGCATAAGAAAATACTATCCGTCTGTGAAGTTGAACGGACTGGAGCAATATTCGGAAGATGGGGCTGTGCTGTATCCGGCCAATAGGTTTACTATAGATATATCAGATGGATGTTGTATCGCTGAACATCACTATGAAAGCTCGTGGAAAGCAAAAAATGGATACGGTGACGAGTATCGTACGAAGGTTTGTGAAACATTCAAAATCCTTTCATTATCACAGTCGAAGTCCTCGTTGTTGCGAAACGCTCCAGTCGATGCCATTGTAGAGTGCTACCCACTGCAGACGCTTTGTACGGCATTGTTAAAGCATAGGGCGAAGCGTTGGCTTCCTGGAAATTGGTATATGAGATTGAAGTGGCTAGTCAAAGGAAAGCCATTGTCAAATGACGTATGAACATGCCAAATGCTGAAGTGGCTTGTATGCTCTGTATAAATATTTTGTTTATTTTTTCGAAGGCGCCTTCGTAGAATAAAAAACAGGTTATTATGACTTATTCAACAAAAATAACGCTCATGTCTTTGTTTGCCGCCTTTCTCTTGGCGCTATGTGCGGTATCTTTGATTTCATTCAATACTCCAATGGAATATGAGCTCCGCATTGAACAATTACCGGAAAAAAATCCTGCAGCGAATAGCAATGAAGTATGGATTATAGCATTAGGTGAAGATGTCACGCCTATCTCCACGGTAAAAGGCGAACTGCCTGCCGGTTGGGTTCAACGCGAAAATGCGGTTGCTTTGGTTGGCGAGAACTCTCCAGCTTTTACATGGCATGCACGAAACATAACTACCCACCTAGTCACTCTTGCAAGTCATGCATGGGCAGGGAAAGCCCGTGTAGGCGTCAACGGTATTTTTAATGACTATGATCTTTACAGTTCGAGGCCAACCGTACTTGAATTAAATAAGTTAGATTTTTTTACAGTATTTCTAGATAGAACTATTCATTATTTTTTGATCGAATTTTTATTATTGTTTTTAATTTTTCTTTTAATATTCTTTGCTACCCAGCAAAGGACATTCCTATGGTGTTTCCCTGCGGAGAAAGCAACTTTAGAGAAAGAAAATTTTTTGATAACACCAGTAGTTGTTTTTATTTTATGCCTTTGTACAATTATTTCTTTTTATCCTGGCTGGTTGAGTCCTGATTCAGTTGCTCAGTATACCCAGGCTGAATCCGGACATTATGACACTTGGCATCCCATTATGATGGCGTGGTGGTGGAGTCTTTTGGCATATATAAAACCTGGTTCCGGTTTATTTTTGATACAAAATATTATTTTTTATTGGATGGCATTCTATTTTATTGCAATAAATTTAAAAAAACAAATCAGCTGCAATCCTTTTATTATTCTCTTTTTTGCGGTGACACCTCAGTGTTTACTTATTATGGGACAACTATGGAAGGACGTCGTTTTTTCTTCTTCCTGTTTGTTATCTTTGTCCATTGTTTTTTTATCATATTCTACGGGTATTTTTACATGGAAAAGAAGAATTTTTTTATTACTATTGCTGACATTTTCCGTCGGTTGCAAGCCAAACGGCATTGTTACTGTGTGCATCATTATGGCATGGTGGGTAATCAATGATCCGTTGCTACGGACAAAAAAATCGCGATGTGCGACTCTTGCCCTCGCTGGGTTATTCATTTGTGTTACCCCTTCGTTTCTTTCATATAGTTTGGGCTCCAAAAAAGTGAGTCCTCTTCAATATATCCAATCGTATGACCTTTTAAGTATGGGGATTGCAACAGATCAAGTCCTTCTTCCTGCATATATTACTGAACAGATAGGGTTGACAAAGGAGAATGCTCATAAATTTTATTTTGTTGGTTCAAATAATTTGTTGTTCTATGAAACGGCAGCAGGAAATTTAACATCATTAGATGCGAGTGATATAGACGAATTACAAACATATTGGATTCATGCTATTATTAAATATCCATCAAAATATTTTAAAACAAGATATAAACTTTTCATGTCATTGCTTCGAGTTAATGAACCAAAACCTGCTTCTGTTGTAGCAATAGGCTCTATACCCAACCCTTGGGGAATAATGTTTACACCGAATATCATCACCAATTTCTATGGAAAAAGCATTGATAGATGGCCGTGGTTATTTTTTCCATGGATATATCTTCTTCTTACTGCAGTAAGTGGGATATTAACGCCGTTGATGGATAAAAAAATTCACCAGTTCAATGTGGTATTGACCTTATGCGCTTTATCATTTACTTTGCCACATTTTTTTATAACCCCAGCAAACGATTATCGGTATCTACATTTTTCAATACTTTGTGCCATGGTCCAAGGAACGTTATTACTAAATACTTTTATGTTTTATTTTGTGAGGTTCATACAAAGGATGAAATATACCAAATAATCATAATTATATTATCGATGCCACGTCGACTAGTTGGCTATTTAAATTTTAATATGTTGAAAAAATAAATATGACAAAAAATTATGAATACAAGTTCAGTCATCAGCATTGGTATATTATTGTCTTCCATAAAAGATGTATCCTCTTTTTTTCAACTCCATGAATATGTACATGCTAGTTTTAAGTATTATGAAATAATTGTTATTGGAAATCCTTCAGAAGGAAATCAGGAAAAAGAGACTGCTATTTTGTCGCGTGTCAATACGCGTTTTGTTGTTTTGAATGACGATGCACCTGAAGATCTATTACGAAAGAAGCTTTTTGAACTTGCTATTGGAGATTTTGTCGTTTTGTTTGATCCTGTAGAATCAGATATTGAATTGATTGAAAAGCTTGTTGCTACAAGTCTTGACGGAGCTGATTTCACCTGTGTTGAATATACGGATAAATCCACATCGTTTTACGCTAGGACGAGCAAGCTCTTTTTTGCTTTCATCTCAAAAATCAGTGGACTGAAGTTGAACAGTAATCTGTCCTATACCGGTTGTTACAGCCGCGCTCTTGTTAACACTATAAACAATACAGAGACGGGACAGGGGTATTTTCGTCTTCTGCTCGCCTCCGCAGGATTTTCGGGAAAGACTATTCCAGCGGCGACTCGCGAAAACCGTTCCGTGTTTTATGTCTTTCACCGTCTTGGGAATTCATTGGATATTATAGGTTCCGCCCCTTATCGCCTTCTTCAGTTGACGGCCTGGTCGTCACTAGCTTCATGTTTCGGTAGTCTGCTATACATACTGTACGTCCTTTTTGTATGGCTCTTTATGTCCAGTATCCAGCCAGGATGGACAACAACTGCGTTGACACAAGGTGTGCTGTTTGGGACGCTTTTTTTCGCCATTTTTGTTTTTTCCTGTATTTTTTCTTCTCAAATAGGCAAAAATTCGCAACATCGCTTTACGGTCGCTAGGGATGTATCGCGCAGCGAATTCATTTCATCCTTTAATGATCTCAACGTGACGAGCAAGCAATGAAACGAGCATTGATAGGCCATACAGGATTTGTCGGAAGCAACCTTTTACATAATGGTGATTTTTCCGCTACATTTAATTCTTCAACGATTTCTGATTTGCGGGGAAAGCATTTTAATGAAATCTGGTGTGCCGGAGTCAAAGCAGTCAAATGGTGGGCCAATCAAAATCCGAAGGAAGACTGGAGAAATATTCAACTTTTATTGGATACTCTCAAGACCGTTACCTGTGATCGATTCATTCTGATTTCAACTGTTGATATTTTTCAAAATCCTTTAGGTAAGAATGAAACCATGTTGCCTGATGAAGAGGGGCTTCATCCCTACGGGTTACATAGACTTAAAATTGAGAAAACCATCAAAGAGTTTTTCCCTCATCATACCATCGTCCGGTTGCCAGGGCTTTTTGGAAAAGGATTGAAGAAAAATATCATTTATGATTTTTTACATGATAACCAACTGGAAAAAATACACAGTGATGCACAGTTCCAGTTTTACGACTTATCAACAATCTATAAAGACTGTACTGTAGCACTAGAAAACGATCTGGAGCTTGTGCATTTTGCAGTCGAACCGGTGACAGTGCATGAGGTTGCCGAGATTGTTCTTGGGCACCAGTTTGAGAACAAACCGGATGGAATGCAGCCTGCTTTATATGATTTTCAAACCATACATGCCGGGATCTTTGGAGCGCAGGCACCCTACTTGCAAAGCCGTCGGGAAGTTTTGGAGCGCCTAACGGCGTTTGTGTCGCAGGAACGCGAGGTGGCCCGATGAACTGTCTTTTTTCATCTATTGCTTGGCTCCCCGGACAGAACAGTGATGTTGCCTACAGATTACGAAAACAAGGAATAAATGGCATCGAAGCAGCTCCAGGACTCTTTGACCGCCCACTCGCGGACCTGACGCATCAAGAGATCAATTCTGTTCGCATGTTCTGGGAACAAGAGGGGCTCCCCATCAGAGCGATGCAAGCACTATTGTTTGGAAAGCCCGAATTACACTTGTTTGGAAAGCATGCGGAGCGTAGTGCACTTTTTGAGTATTTGTCACTTGTTTTTCGCGTGGCTGGACAACTAGGGGGGGGACCATTAGTATTCGGGGCTCCCAAAAACCGTATGCGTAATGGATTAGCGGAGCCGAAAGCTTTTGCGATTGCCGTCGATTTCTTTACTCGCCTAGCCCCCAGAGCCACCGCCGAAGGATGTACTTTGTGCATTGAAGCCAACGCGACAGCATATGGATGTGACTTCATCACCACTCATGCTGCTGCCATTGAGTTTGTCGCGGCGGTGAATACCAAAGGGGTTGGATTGCAAGTCGACACTGGCGTCATGCAAATGAATCAGGAGACGCCTGAATCGCTCTTCGCCATGTTAAGGCAGAGTGGCATTACACCACAGCATGTTCATGCCAGCCAACCTTTTCTTGTTCCAGTTTATGGAGATATGTTGTTTCATAAATGTATGGCTAATGGTTTGAGCGAAATCGGTTATCAAGGCTTCGTGTCGGTTGAAATGAAAAAAGCTAATGGTATGGCCGATATTACGGCAGCAGCAAAAGCCATTCATCAAACGTATGGAGTTCAGTGATGTGCGATTTCCCTTCCGACTGGAGCATTCCGGAGTTTTCCGAATATACATTTCAAAAAAAATCCACGCGCTATTGTCTGGTCATTCCGGTAATCAACGAGGGGGAGCGAATTCGAAAACAGCTGCACAGAATAAACGTTGCGGGTATCTCCAAAGCGATTGATATTGTTATTGCTGATGGAGGGACCTCAGACGGCTCCATGGACGAAACATTCCTGCGCTCTGCCAGCGTATCTGCTCTATTGCTTAAGACCGGACCAGGGCGTCTCTCAGCTCAGTTGCGAATGGGATATGCATGGGCGCTTGCGCGTGGGTATGAGGGGATCGTTACCATAGACGGTAATGGAAAAGACTCTGTGGAGTCCATTCCTCTTTTCCTGAAGGCGCTTGATGACGGCATTGATTATGCACAAGCTTCGCGCTTCATCATAGGCGGCAAGAATATCAATGCACCGCTCATACGTCTTCTTGCCATTCGTCTCATCCATGCACCAGTAACAAGCCTAGCGGCTTGGTATTGGTTCACCGACACGACGCAAGGGTTTAGGGCTTATAGTCGACGCTATCTTTTGGATGATAGAGTTCGGCCATTCAGAGAGTGCTTCATCAACTATGAGCTTCTTGCTTATCTCTCCGTGCGCGCCACCAGGCTCGGCTATAAGGCGATGGAAATTCCGACCACGCGAACATATCCCACACAGGGGACCGTTCCTACAAAAATATCGCCTATTCGGGGCTCAGTAGAACTTTTAAAAACACTTTTCTTGGCCTGTATGGGAAGGTATAACCCATGAAAGAACGCTACGATTTTTGCGTAATTGGCGGTGGTTTTTATGGCTGTTGCCTCGCGCTCTGGTTGCGCGCTCAAGCGGGTACGGTTCTGCTTCTGGAAAAGGAAAGTTCTCTACTTAGCCGGGCTTCGGCGATCAATCAGGCTCGCGTTCACACGGGATTCCACTATCCACGCAGTTTGTCTACAGCTATTCGATCGCTGATCAATATGCCCCGCTTCGTTTTAGAGTTCCGCAAGGCCATTGTTGACGATTTTACCATGCTCTACGCCATAGCGAGCAAGGGCAGTAAAGTCAGTGCACAAAGATTCTGGCGCATGTACAAAGAAATGAACGCTCCTATACGGCCTGCGGAACCTCGTCAGCGAGCACTGTTTGCCCAATCGCAGATCGAAGACGTTTTTTCCGTTCGGGAGCATGCTTTCGATTGCACCATGTTGCAAGATATTTTAACGAATCGTCTTTATGCTAAGGGAGTGGAGGTGGCTCTCGAAACCGAAGCAGGCTCGTGCTCAAAAGAGGGCGACCATACGCTTCTATTAACAACAAAGGGTCCTGTCCGTGTAACACATCTATTCAACTGTACGTATTCTCGGATCAACTCTTTTCTTGAAGCCTCGGGCGAACCGCTCCTAAATTTGAAGCATGAAATAACTGAAATGGCGCTTGTGGAACCACCGGAAGCGCTTGACGGACTTGCCGTAACGGTCATGGACGGAGCTTTTTTTTCGCTCATGCCCTACCCGAGCCAGCATGCTTATACGCTCTCGCATGTTCGGTATACTCCGCACATGTACTGGCGTGATATGCATCCCTGTCCGGACGCCCACAAAGTGCTAATTGAACATCTTCCTCAAACAGCGTATCCGCTCATGGAGCGTGATGTTAGACGCTTTATACCGGAACTTTCCATGCAATACAGAGAGTCATTGTTTGAAGTCAAAACGGTTCTAACCAGAAACGAATCGGATGATGGTCGCCCTATTCTCTATAAGGCACATCCCACACTGGGCGATGTCCATACTGTCATGGGAAGCAAACTTGACAATGTTTATGACCTTTTCGAAGGTATGCACACCATAACTCATCCCTTTTCCGAACATACTGATTTATGGCGTACATTTTTAGGTGTATGAGTATGTCTCTGATCTCGCTTCTGGGCCGTTTTTTTACGGGCAGTCTTGTCGGAGCGCTTCTTGACTTTTCTGTCTCAGCCTTAATGGTGATGAACAAAATACCTCTTTCTCTAGCGTGCATATGCGGTTTCCTATGCGCTGTTGCGCTTACTTACTGGATACATCTTCGCTGGACGTTTAGTTTGCGGAATGCAGCCTTCTGTTCTCCGCACCTTATGAGATTTTTGGGTACATCTCTGTTAACTTTGGGGACAAGACTTTTAATTATTCATTTTGGAAAAAACTACTTCCCTTATGAATCCGGTATATTCTCTATCTTGCTGCTGGGGGTCTCAGTCTTTTTTTCTTTTTTTCTAAATTTTTTGTTGTCCGCTCTTTGGGCATTTTCGTCTTCTTCAGAAAGAAGAGAAAAATGCTCAAAGTGACTTCGTAGGGTACTGATTGAACTTACTGACTACGTTAGAATTTCTAATCACTTTACGATTATATGTTACCATAGTGTACTTTGTGGGTAGCTATTATCAGCGCTAGTATCGGATTTTTTTACAGGTTGCCTACCTAGATTACTTTTTGTGTCTACTGGTATGACTCTCAGGGAGAGGCACGAAATGTCCTTTTTAGGTAGGAAATGGGCTCCTATCGAATCGGGTTGAAGGTCTATGCACAACGGTCATAACGGGGTAGCGATACGCTGCCAGCCCTTCAGCTCGCTGAAGCTATTTTCAATAAAATGACGGCTGTTACAGTGTCTTGTCGAAAAGAAGCGGCTCCTTAGCCCGGCTTACTGAGTAGGGGATATTTCGTTGGGGGATAAGTGTTGGGGAAAAGAAAACCTCTTACAGATTGCAGTCTGTAAGAGGTTGATTTTGCTGGTGCGCCCGGCGCGATTCGAACGCACGGCCTTTAGCTCCGGAGGCTAACGCTCTATCCGACTGAGCTACGGGCGCGGAGTTTCCCCGGAAGGGGACACTACAGAGTTGGGAAGCTAGCTCTTGTGCCGCGTCCTGTCAAGCTGTATGCTCCGGTACCGGGAGCGTGTTGCGGCTTGTTTGGTGTCGGAGCCGTGTTTTTGTGTCCATCCGTTTGTTACGCTTCCCCTTCTTTTTCTTTATCTTAAGGAGTATTCCATGAGCGTTTCCGTTACTTGGTACGGTCATTCCAATTTTAAGGTTTCTTGCGGCGACGTGACTGTTTTCATAGATCCCTTCTTCACGCATAACCCTTCCTGCCCCGTGACGTGGAATGAGGCTGGGAAGCCGGATTTGGTGCTCGTCACTCATGATCACGGCGATCATACGGGTGACGCCGTGGCGATCTGCAAAAGCAGCGGCGCAACCTGCGGCTGCATCGTCGGCACGGCCGAACGCCTGATCGACGCCGGGATGCCGCAAGCCAGCATTCCCGCCGGGATCGGCTTCAATATCGGGGGCACCATCGAAGTGAAGGGCGTCCGGGTCACCATGACGCAGGCGTTCCATACTTCGGAATCCGGGGCCCCCGCAGGGTACGTCGTGACCATGCCGAATGGCTTTACCTTCTATCACGCGGGCGATACCGGCCTCTTCTCCTCGATGGAGCTGATAGGCTCGCTGTATCCGCTGGATTTGGCACTGCTGCCCGTGGGCGGCTTCTTCACGATGGACGGGTTGCAGGCCGCCCATGCCGCGCGTCTGCTCAAGCCCAAGGCCGTGATCCCCATGCACTGGGGGACATTCCCGGTCCTTGCGAAGGACACCTCGGCCTTTGCGTCGCATCTCGCGTCCGTGGCTCCAGATGTCCGCCTGGTCTCCATGAAGCCCGGTGATAGCGCCGCGTTCTAATCACGGAGGTGTCACATGACGCTCATCGAACACGGCGAACTGGTCCGCCGCGCTTTGGAATATGTGCAGGAAGAACGCTGCCGCCGCCCGGATGCGCCGCTTTCCTCCCTGCTTGACGAAGCGGGTATGCGCTTCAATCTGACGCCGCTGGATGCGGCCCAGCTTGCCCGCCTTTTTTCCGAAACAGGACAGGAGCCTTCCGCCCCGTGCAAACGCTAACTTTGTTCCCCTACAGGACGTTGCCCGATGCCTTCGCTTCTTCAGAGACAGATATTTAAAGAAATCGCCAACCTGTTCGTTCTCGCCGTGGGGGTGCTGCTGACGCTCATCCTCATCAGCCGGGCGGTGCAGATGCGGGAACTGTTTCTGGGGCTGGATCTCGGCATCTTGGATACCGTTCTGCTGTTCGGCTATATGACCCCGCTGTTCCTCATGCTGGTGATTCCCATCGCCTGTATGCTCAGCGTCTTCCTGACCTTCCTGCGCATGAGCACGGACCGCGAGCTGGTCGCCCTGCGTGCGGGGGGCATCAACATCTATCAGATGCTTCCCGCGCCGCTCCTGTTCAGTGTGATCTGCATGTTGCTGACGCTCTGGGTATCCCTGCATTGGCTGGCGTGGGGCATGGGGCATTTCCGGGAAACGATCCTTGAAATCGCCAATACACGCGCCCGTGTCGTGGTGCAGCCCGGCGTCTTCAATACGGACTTCCCAAATCTGGTGCTTTTCGCCCGGCAGGTGAACCCCGGTGACGGGGATATGTCGCAGGTTCTGGTGGACGACCGTTCGCACCCCGAGCGCCACATGACCATCCTCGCCCCGGAAGGGCGCTTCGATACCGATACCGAGCGCGGCGAGCTGGTATTCCTGCTTGAGGACGGCAAGATCTACACCACGGATAAGAAGGGGTCCTCGGTGCTGGCCTTCGACGAATACAAAGTGCGGCTGCCGCTGGATTCCCTCTTCAAGAGCCTTGATCTCGGAGATGTGCGGCCCCGCGAGATGTCATGGAGCAAGCTCTCCAGCATCACGCGGGAGGAAGCGCTTAAAGTGGACGCCAACTATGCCAACAAGCTGGAGGTGGAGCGCCACAAGCGCTGGGCCTATCCGGTGGCGTGCATCGCCCTGACCCTCTTCGTGCTGCCGCTGGCTTCGGCCTTTGAGGGGCTGCACAGGCAGACGGGGCTCATGTTGGCCCTTGCCATGTTCTTCGTGTATTACAGCCTGATGTCGCTTGGGTTCAGCACGGGCGAGTCCGGGGCCATCCCCCCCTCCATAGGGTTGTGGGTCCCGAACATCCTGTTCCTATGCCTCGGCATCTACGGGCTATGGCTGACGGCGCATGAGCGAACGCCGCACGTGGCGACCTTCTTCCGCAACCTGCGGACACGGAGGACGTCATGAGCTTGCTTTTCCGCTATCTGACCAAGAACAACGCGATGATCCTGCTGCCGACCCTTGCCGTCGGCATCGGCCTGTATGTGCTTACGGACCTGTTCGAGCGTCTCGACAACTTCATCGAGGCCGGGCTGTCCGTGGGCATGGTGCTCACCTACTTCGTCGTGAAGATGCCGCTCGTGATTTCGCAGATCCTGCCGGTGATCTTCCTGCTGTCCACGGTCATCCAACTGTGCATCATGGCTCGCAGCCGCGAACTGACGGCGTTGCAGGCCGGGGGCATCTCCCTCGGCGTGGTGGCAAACTCCATGATCCTTTGCGGCATTTTCTGGGGCGGCGTCCAGCTTGGTTTCTCCGAATATCTGGGCGTTGCCGGGGAACGCGAGTCCGCCCGCATCTGGCAGGAAGAGGTCCGCAAGAAGAACCTCGCGGCAACGGTGCTGAAGGATGTCTGGTTTACGGATGGGGACTGGATCGTCTCGCTCGGCACGCTTGATCCCCAGGCGCACGGCACAGGCTTTTCCGGGTATGAACTGTCCGACGACGGCCTGAGCATCAAGCGCATCGTGCAGGCGTCCACGTTCACCGCCGAGCCCAGCCACTGGGCCTTGCAGGATGTGCGCGTCTACACGCCCGACACCTTCACGCAGGAGCAAGAGCCGGATTTCGTCCTCCCGCTCAGGCAGGATCCCGAAACCTTCCGGCTCGTCAGTACGGGCACGAAGCCGCAGCAGTTGCCGCTCTGGCAGCTTGGGGACGCCATCAGCCAGTTGAAATCTTCCGGTTCCAACGTGGAGGCGCTCCGTACGGCGTGGCACGCCAAGCTGGCCTATGCGGCATCGATTCTGGTCATGGCCTTCGTGGCGACGGCCATTGTCTCGTGGAAGGACAACATCTATATCGCCGTGACCGTCGCGCTGCTGTGCACGTTCCTGTACTTCGCGGTGTATACCCTCGGTACGACGCTTGGGCAGCGCGGCATCCTGCACCCGTTCCTCGCCGCGTGGACCGCCAACCTCATCGCGCTGTTCTTTGCGTTTTGGCGGCTTATCCCCTTGCTGTTGCGAAGGGAATAATTCACCGGATCTTTTAAAGATTTGAGGGGCGAGAGAAACGTTCTGAAGAAGGGGCACCCCCACGTTTCCCTCGCCCCCTCCAACCTTCCCCCACTTTCTTCCAAGATTTTCCCTTTATCGAATCCCACCCGACCGCTTTTCCTGTGGCAGAAAAATGTGTTCTTTGGGGTTGACGAGGGGGCTGTTTTTTGAACGGGGCCAGCGGGAAAAGTCGTCCTTTCGCGGGCGCAGTCTTGATATGAGTCCCGCTTGAAGCCTTTCAACATTGAAATACGCATTCCCCAGAAGGAAAGCAGACTCAAGAAAGATTACGAACAGGGATTCGATAAAGTCGAAAGTCTTTGAAGAGGAGAGGGTGGGGTTTGGGGAGGGGA
>OGHO01000958.1_pt1 | contig 31123 bp, 20 predicted proteins | sample 1571421 | NCBI WGS metagenome assembly OGHO01 (sample SAMEA2581937, study PRJEB24529) | metagenome | biome: Human gut stool | place: China | collected 2011
TTACTTACCAAGTAACAGGTTATTTCGGGTGACAAAGGTGGAAATAATCCTTCATATATCAAAATAAATGCTTTAATTTATCTTTAAACCTGTAAATATTTAACTGTTTCGCAGCACATATACACGTAAAACGACATATTGTTTCGGCTTTCATTTGAAACAACACATAATGCCTTTATCCATCTTTGAACTTTCAAAAACGGACCGCTATTCTATTTACTTAATCTTTGTAGAAAGTACCTTTTTCGTTTAAGAATTTTGTAAGAAAACACTTTTTCTTTCTGTTGCGGACTGCTTTTAGCTGTTACTTGGTAAGTAATTTCCGGTAACCTTTCTGTTACTTGGTAAGTAACGGTTGAACAAAGCAAACCATATGTTATCTATACGCACACAAACAGCTATTGCCGTGCTGCAAGATCTTTCATTCGATACTGTTTTGCAAACGGCTAATTTCCTCCTTTCTGAAGGAGAATGGAAAGATCTGTTCGACAAACTGGAAGCAGGGCGGCTCATCCGTCGTTTGCCGAATAAGGAGCCAGGAATACTCTCTTCGTATGAGTTAAGCCGCCCCTTGTCGGATATATCTTTACTGGACGTACTTGAAGCTACGAATGAACCTATCCGTTGCAATATGCCTACCCCTGAAGAATTTTATATATACCATAGGCAGATAGCCAACAAAATCGGTGTTTTCAATCAAGTGGCACGTACATTTCTGGCAGATATTAAAATAGCCGACTGGTAAACCTTCAAAATACCTCCATCATCATGAACATACCTGAATGTATCAGTTTTATAAACCGGAGAACTCTCTGCTGCGGATTGCTATTGACCCTTCTTTCTTACGGCTATGCCCAACAGAGAACAGGTGAAGAAGTATCTGGTAAGCCGATGATGCTTTACTTCCATTTTGACAGGGTGCTGGTGGACAGCAGCTACATGGATAACAGTAGAACGTTCCGGCATATGGACCAACTGTTCACCATTCTGTCCATCATGCCGCACACAATAGAAACAGATACTCTTACCTTCCTCCAGTCGGGAAAAACAATGTATCCGCAAAGAAATCCGGTAGCGGCTTCTTGCCGCCGACGTCCCTTGCTGGCACTGAAAACCAATCTTTTGTTTGACGCTGCACTGATGCCGAATGTGGAAATAGAAGTGCCTGTCGGCAAGCGTTGGTCGGTAAATGGAGAATATGCGTTCCCTTGGTGGCAGTTCGACAGGGGCAAGTACTGTATGCAGGTGTTGATGGGCGGTCTGGAAGGACGCTATTGGCTGGGAAGCCGCAAGAGTCGTGAAGACCGTGAAGTGCTGACCGGACATTTCCTGGGACTCTATGCCGGAGGTGGAAAATACGACCTGCAATGGGGCGAAAAAGGCTATCAAGGTGAATTCTTTATCGCTGCCGGCGTCAGCTACGGATGGGCTACACGTATTGCCCGCCATCTGCATCTTGAATTTAATATAGGCATAGGCTTGCTGCGTACGGACTACCGCCACTATCATGCACGCGACAATTACCAAACCTTGCTCTGGCAGGAAAACGGGAAATATACCTGGTTCGGTCCCACAAAAGCGAAAATCTCGCTCGTCTGGCTACTGAATCGTAGAGTGAAGAAAGGAGGCTCAAGATGAACGGTAAGCGATTATTGACGAACGACATACGTGCTGAATTACCATTCACCTGCATACATCTATGGATACTCCTTTGTCTGTTACTCTTCCTGGCAGGGTGCGAACGCAGGGAACTTACTTATTATGATGCGGCGGAAATCACTCTGACTGCCGATTGGAGCCAATCCGGGATGGACAACAAGGACGAGGCGGCGCGAGGCGCCACTGCCATATTCTACCCGACCAATGGCGGTGAGCCTAAAATCTTCCTGATGGGTGATTACTCGCGGGAAGCCATAAGACTGCCGGAAGGAGTTTACAATGTCATTCTTTTCAACCGTTCCTTTACAGATTTCAGCAATATCGCTTTCCGGGGAAACGACGGATACGAAACATTGGAGGCTTATAACAAGAAAATAGAAACACGGACAGACGGAGAAACGGATACCCGCACCATTACCGGTTCTCCTGAAAAGCTAGCTTCCGCCACAATGGAAGGTTTCACGGTAACAGAGGATATGCTGGGCAACTATTCCCAGACTACCTCCGGTAAGTCGGCATATTCCGTTGAGTCAGGAGATGATCGTTGCACGCTGCACCTTGTCCCGGAAAAACGGACGAGCGAAGTAATAGCTGTGATACGTGTAGAAGGATTAAACAACGTCCGTTCCGCTATCTGTCGTCTGGATGGTATCTCAGAATCTATCTTCCTTGCCACAGGCAAAGCATCGGGACAGAGTGTGGCACAAGAGTTTCCGCTCTCCCATCCGGTGTTCGACGAGGGTTCACCTTTCAACGGAACATTGACAGGGACGTTCAATGTATTCGGCATCGACTTCACCCAAAGCCACCGGTTGCATCTGGAAGCACAGTTGGTAGATGGAAAAACCGTTTTCGAGGGAGATTATGACAACGTGAGAGTGACCGAGAAGGACAACGGCGAAGGCGTTATCACCATTTATGTGGAAGCTACGACAGACAAAATTCCCGATGTAAAGCCCGAAGGCGGTTCCAACTCGGGATTTGATGTAGATGTAGACGGTTGGGGGGATGAAGTGGATACGGACATACCGATAGAGTGACTAACAAGAGATTAATTCAATATAATGAGTAATTTAAAATTTTGGAAAATGAAAACGATTAATGTAATGATGGCATCACTTGCCGCTCTGCTGGTAGCAGCCTGCTCGCAGAATGAAGTGACGGAAGTCAGTCCGGACGCTCATCCGCAGATGAAGTTCGGAGTGTACACAGGAACACCGACCCGTGGAGTAGACACGGACAATAACAGTATCAAGGATGACCCTACCGATGGCAATAAGTACGGTGGCTTCGGCATTATGGGGTATTTTACGGGCAGCAAGGGCTGGAATGACGCAAAAGCATCGACCGCCCCCGGATTTATGCACAACCAGATGGTGAAATGGGATGAAACGCTGAACAGCAATACAGGCGGATGGACGTACAGCCCCGTCAAGTACTGGCCCAACAACAAGAACGACAAGATTTCCTTTTTCGCCTACGCACCCTATGAAAACAAGTGGGAGTCGGGAGAAAAAACGGGCGTGACCGTCTGTGACGCCACCACACAAGGCATTCCCTATGTCAAATTCAAAATAAAGGAAGGCGAAGACCTTCCCAAAATGGTGGACCTCGTAGTCGCTAACGCACTTGACAAGACTTACGAAAACAGCAAGAGCGGAGTCACCTTCAATTTCGAGCATACGCTCTCGCGCATTTCGTTCCAGGCACAACTGGGCGATGGCGTATACACCTCCCTGAATGGCACGGACGGTTTTGTCTATATCACCGAAATGTGGATTGTGGGAAGCGACCACGGTACATCGGGCTCCGATGGCTATATGTCGCTAATCAACGCTTCGGCGGAGAGCAATACCAACTCCAAATTCTACACCACCGCCACGTGGAAGGAACTACACTGGAATTACGGGACAACCGGAGCTACTCCCGAAGCAGTCATTCCTACGAAGGATTTCAGCCTGAAGAAGATACTGAACATAGACGGCGGCATTACGGAATCGAACCCGACCGCAGGCCACAGTAGTGGTACAGTTACAGGCGTGAAAATAACCGCAGACTCGCAAGGCAACGGTAATGCCGTCTCCCTGTTCCCCGACAAGCAATATCTCTACCTGATTCCCGTAGGCGATAATGAAGCCGACGCGACTAAAAGCGGCTGCGCCGCGGGAGATATATGGTTCGGGTTCCATTACGACATTGTTACCCCGGACAAGACGACTACCGCACCTAACTTGAAGTACATTGCCAGCCATGCTGAATCCGTAGTGAAAATTCCAGCAGGCCATTTGAAACGCAAAAAGACCTACCAGTACACGCTCGTCATCAACCTGCACGAAATCACGATTGCGGATGCCAAGGTAGATGAGTGGGGAAATGAAGTGACTGAGTCTCCGGTAGAGTAAACCAATGTCGGTTCAGGCTTCTTATCAGCCCATGAGTATACTGACAGAAAGAAAAGGCCGGGCGGGGTTGAATGTCCCTTCCCGGACACAGAAAGAAAAGAGACTGAATGAAGAAATCTGGAAAAAGGAAAGAATGATGAATATGAACGAATCTACAGCAGGGATTTTTCGCAGACAGAGGCAACTTGTTGTAGCGGTGCTCACCGCTACACTTCTCGCTACTCCGCTTTTTACCGCCTGTGATACAGGGGGCGAACCGCAGGAGTCCCCACAAGGAGGCGGTCTTCCGCTGAGTTTCCTGACCACCGTAGAAGAACTACGGACACGTGCCGAACTGAACACTGCCAACCTCACCACGATAGGGGTTTTCGCCTACCTGACGGACGGTGATTTCGATCAAAGTACCGCTACGCCGGGATTCATGTTCAATCAAAAGGTGGAACGGGCGGGCAATGGAAGCCCGTGGACGTACTCTCCCGTAAAATACTGGTCGAACAATACGACGGACAGGCTGAGTTTCTTTGCCTATGCCCCTTATGTTGACGAGATGGCAACGGGTGGTAGCAATCCGTCCTTCCAAGAGAAGATTACGGCTAAGGGTTTTCCTGCACTTACCTACACCGTACCGTCGGCAGAAGCCAATCAAGTTGATTTGCTTGCCTCCGTGCCATTGATGAACCAGACTTATCAGGGAACAAGCGGCAGCATAGGACTCACGATGAAACATACCCTGAGCAAAGTAAGATTCAGCGTGAAAAGTGAGGTGGGGATTAAAGTGACCGCTTTATCGGTCAATAATGCTCCGGCGGCAGCCACACTTACGTTTAATGACGATAGCTCCGGTTGGGGAGGTTATTCCGGTACACAAACTTTTACGGCAACCCTTGCCGGTGGCGGCACGTATGTGACAGCCAATGCCGCGGATTTCCAAACACTGGCTACCTTCTTTCTGCTGCCCAATAAGGCATCCGCCACGTTTTCCATTACTTATGTGCAGGATGGAGAACCAAAGTTGGAATTTAAGAAAAGTAATATAGCCTTACCCACCTCTTCCGCATGGATACAAGGAGCGGGGGTGAATTATCAGCTCGATGTGAAGAAAGACGGGTCGGTGATTGCCACTGTAGGCCAGGATTGGACTTCCGGGTCGGGAGGCGGTATGTCGGGGAAAGAAAAGGGTATTGCTTCCGCTACCGACTGGGTAACCTTTGCCAAGCTATGGAATGCGAACGGACTTCCTACTTTGTCTGACGGGGTAACTCCTGATTATTCGTTGTATGAAGACTATGGCTGGTATGAGACGGAAGGAGAGAACCGGGTTTTTACCATCAAACTGACTTCTTCGTTTGTGCTGACGGGAGTCACTACAGGCGAACTCTATCAACCGGTAGGTACGGATAGTCATCCGCTTACACTTCCTATTGACGGGCAAGGATGGGAAATCAGCATCGACTTACAGAACAATTCTCAACTTATCGCAGGTAAATATTCGGGCGTGGTGGGGTATACGCAGTCCGGCATCAGTAACCTGCGGGTGGTGACCATTCCCGGCAACAGTTCTACTGCAGGTTACAGCATCGAGTCTTCGGGAGCCACGTATGCGGGCGTACTGGCAGGTAGGGTCGATGGGGATATGCTGAACTGTTCGGTGGAACTGGTCAAAACAACGGTGATCAACACAAATACCTCAGCTACAAACGCCATGTATATAGGTGGATTGGTAGGCTATTGTAACGGCAATATCCTGAATTCCGCTGTTTATGAGGGTTCGTCCGCTGCTTCTGCCTCCGTGATTAGTTTCAGCAAAGCTTCAGCGGGAAGCGGCATCGGTGGACTGGCAGGTGGTGTGGCATCCGGCAAGACGGTAGGCAATTGCTATGTACAGCTTTCCAAGTTGAGCAATCAGGGCGGAGATACACCTGCTGCCGGTTGGCTGGCGGGCAGTAAGTCGGGAGCCAATTTCAGCACTTGTCATTACATGACGGGGAATACCGCTACTGGCTGCACGCCTGATGATCCGGCAGCAGGGATCGTCGGTTTTACAGACCTCACCGGATTATGCGCCTCTCTGAACACGGAGGTGGACAAACATATGGAATGGGCACGCTGGAAAGAAGTTACCGCTACAGGTTCTGTAGAGACAGTGGAGTTGGATTTATATAGATAGAATTTTGATACTAACATTCATGAATATGTGGAACATGAAGAAATATCGGATAGTTGTAGGAGTATGGATGCTTTTGTTGTCGTCAGCTTCGTGTATGGACGATACAGGACGATACGGGCAAGACAACCGGAACTACCGGATAACCGCCTCCATTGAGGATGCAAATGTGGCGTCTCGTGTGGCAGACAAAAATAACCGGACTTCATTCACGAAAAATGACGAGATTTTTATCGGGTGGAGCGGAAGCGCCTCTTATAAGTACCTCTGTTCGGGAACGGACAACGTATTTGTTCCGAACGCTTCGGATGCCAACCGGGAATTATGGACGGGACTACTGAATGCCTCCTCAACGAAGGAAGTATATGCTTGGTATGGAACTATGAGCAGCACCTTGCCCGCAGTGGGGACCAATATTTCCATTCCGCCGGACCAGACCTCGGATAGCAAGATGTTGTCCGCCATTTGTATGGCGGCACATCAGTCGGCGTCTTCCACAACCAATACGCTGGATTTTACATTTCACCATCTTACGGCACGACTTTTTATCTCCGTGGATGTGGTGGATGATATAGTGATGCAGGAAGACGTTATGGGAGCAACGGCACGGCTCAACCGTATCTATACAGCGGGGAATGTAGCTACGGATACCTCCTCCAAAGAGTATCTGCTGAACGTTCCGACCGACAAGGCAGGCACGGGTAGTATTCGTATGAATCGGTCGTGGTCGGACCAGGAAGCGTTTCATTTGGATTTCGAATGTCTGCTGCCACCCCAGATACTGGGCGAGGAACAGAACGTCACAATCATTCTGGCCAACGGTAAGGAGTACGATTGCCACGTAAGTGCCGACCTCACACTGGCAGCAGGGCAGAAGACCATTCTGACCGCAGAATTAAAAGCAAGCGAGAGTTCGACTTTCCAACCGAAACTGACAACGATTCCCAACGCAACAAGTGCTTTTTCCGGTAATCGACTGTTCTGTGCCATAAAAGACAATTCTACCGATGAGTTTAGCTATCATATATATGACCTGCAACCGGACGGTTCGTGGGGAGAAGGAGTACTCGTGTATGAGGATGAGGCTGGAACCACACCGTTTCCGACAAATCAGTACAAAAGCATCCTGAAAAAGAGTCCCGCAATCGATATTTCCGGTGATTATGTCGTGGTTAGCGCTGATACCGGAAATAACAATAATTCTACTTTCTTCATCAAAAAGAGCAAGACTACCGGAAAATGGTATTGTGCGAACGGGCAGATTCAAGGGCATGGATATAGTGTCTGTATCAGCAATGATTTTTTGGTTAGCGGAAATCATGTAAACAGTGGAAGTGCTTATAATCACGCTTATATATATCCTATTGATGAAGACGGTAATTTGGGTGCTGTTCAAGATTCACCGGCAGGAATAGGTGCCTATAAATGCTCCATTTATGGAAACATACTCGCCACCAATACCGGTGTGTATGAATACGATGAGAGTGATGGGGGATGGAAAAAGTTATTTAATACTGCCTATGGAAAAACCCAACGTGTAGCCACTGATGGGAAAAGAGTGATAGCACAGGATGGAAGTTCGATATCCGATGTGCGTATTTATAATGTGGAAACACATTTGGAGGAAGCATGGGACGGTGCAAAAGCAAGAGCAGCGCAAAGCAGGCCGATAGGTATTTACGGGAATTATGCCTTGGCAGGCACAACCACTGCAATAAACATTTGCTACAGAGATCCTGGCACAGGAAAGTGGAGTATCATTAATCCGGATGGGGGATTTCTGGAAATGATGAAACATTGGGACCCAAGTATTACACTGACAGAAATTAGCGGAGAAAATCTTGTTATAAAAGGTACACGTGCCATGATTGTTAGTAGTGGCTCATCCTTCTTTATCGAAAACATAGATAAGATGGTAGAAGATTATCTGGCGAATCCATATTAGAGGGAGCAAAATGACACTTCGACCGATATGCCGGAAGTCTCTTTTCAAACGATTACAATAAATATAACCTGGACGGAGAGAGCCGCTGAATGCCCCTCTTTCCGTCTATTAAAAACAAGAATATGGCAAAGAATTTACTCAAAGTATGGATGGCGGACAACACCGTCACCACTGATGACAAAACGGACAAAATTTTCGTCCTCGAATCTACCCGTAGCGTTGACCAACAGTTCGTGCTGGACCGGATGGCTGCCAAAAATCCCGGTCTGCACCGCGAAACGATGTCGGCAAGTATCAACCTTTATCACGAAGTTATCTCCGAACTGGTGATGAATGGATATAGTGTCAATACGGATCTTTTTCGTGCCGTTCCGCAGCTCAAAGGGCTTGCCGAAGGCAATGCATGGAATCCGGAAAAGAACTCTATATATGTGTCGCTGACGCAGGGAAAAAAGTTGCGGGAGGAGATTAAAGACACTACCGTACAGATTTTGGGCGACCGACAGGCTACTATGTACATCAACGGCACATTGGATGCCGCCACGCGGGCTACCAACCTTTCGGCTACTGCCGGACGTAACTTTACAGTTCTGGGGAAGAACATAAAGGTAGCAGGCACCGACGCCTCGGTAGGCATCACCCTCACTGCCTCCGAAGGAGGAAGCGTCACAAAGCTCGACGCTGATATGCTGGTAGTAAACGATCCGTCACGACTTATCATCTTGCTGCCTTCCGGCTTGAAAGACGGAGAATACACGCTCACCGTTACCACACAATTTGTTGCCGGAAAAACGTTATTGAAGTCTCCTCGCCAAGCCTCGCAAATTATTTATATTGGTGAAGCCCCTGCCGGAGGTGGTTCGGGTTCGGGCGGTGGAGACGAGGAAGCACCCGACCCTACAGTATAAGCGTTGGTAGCTTCCGGTAGCAATAGCCTCCCTATATCCTCCCTGTCCTTTAGTAATATACCGGATTTTTGATGTGTCTGCCTTGATAGATTATCAAGGCAGGCATGACAGGGTGACAAGGCGGTCTTGACAGAGTTATCAAGGCAGGCTTGACAGAGCTATCAAGGCAGACACGACAGAGTTATCAGTTTTTTAATCCGCTTGAATGGAAAATTCTTCCATCCGTTCCAATTCCCAACCACGAAACTACATCACAATGCAAGGTAACTCGGTGCCCTCTACTAATCGGTGCACCTTCGTTGCAGCGGCATATTTTTTAGGCATCTATACCTTGTTTACATTAATATTAAAAAAATTGACGTTTATGATTATAAACTTTAAACTATTTGTTATATTTGCACCAAATATACGAATAAGATTGGACTTTTCCAATCGTAGTAACGACATATAAAATAGCTCAATCGCCTTCTGAATCACCACCTCGGAAATAAAACGAGCTATAAATGAACCAATACATATTGGGTGAGTTGAAACCTTATAGGCGTAGACTTCCCCATAATGTATTGTGGCTTGTGGTGAGCCAAGAAGGCGTATGGGTGATAGTCTGCGCTTTCTTGTATACTTGCAATGCGTGGTTATCGCTGAGATGGACGGAGATTTATTTCTAGTATTAACCATAAATGAAACAAGTTTTATGAAAAAGTTTTTAAGTATTACGCTGTTACTTACAGCGATGTTTTTAACGTTCTCTGCGTGTTCAAACGATGACGAAACAAGTTCCTTATCCGGTACAAAATGGGTAGCAAAGTTTGCAGACAAAGACTACATTGTTCTAAATTTCACATCTAATTCAAATGTTGAAGGCAGCTTTACTGACAGCAATCTTGTAATTGATGGCAAATTGTCTACCGGGAATTATAGTACGAAAGACAACCAAGTAACTTTTAGTAATTTTGTAATTAAGTATTTTGGTATTGCTGAATACAGATTTGAAAAAGCTGAAATATCAGGTTCGGCAATGACTGTTTCCTATTATTGGAAATATAACACTTCTTCAGATTGGGGCAGTGTATATACTAAGACGTTCTCAATGAAATAAAACTGCGATTATGATATTCTATGTTATTATAATAATAGGGCTAATTGGTATGTGCTTAAAGGAACTAAAGTAATTGAACGTAAGGGTGTCTTTGTCAGACACCCTTTATTATGTCAATCCTCTTTAAATCCCAGTATCTTATCTATGCTTTTGTCGAAATCATCGTTGGGAGAATCATTTTTAATCTCTTCATTAAATTCTAATTGTAATTGCACAGGTGTTGTGTTGTATTTTTGTTGAAATAATGAATCAAATTGTTCTTTAGATTGAGATATTGACATTAAAGTAGTAACCTCTATAATTTGTTTTTTTAAATGCTCTCTTCCAATTTCAGGTGTTAAAGCTTGATGCCATTTATATTTCCAATTCCCTTTTTCAGTCTTACCAGTTTTTTCCTTTATCCTATCAACGACACCTTTAGGTAATTGTTCATAGATATACTTCGATGTTAATTTTCCAATAAAAGATGGTTTGTTTTTAATGTACTTAGGTATAAATGGAAGTTTCCATAATCTATATATTTCTCTATAAAAATCATCTGTAAAAGTTAGCTGCCATTTTAAAATTTCATCAGAAATATAAGCATTTAATATCTTTTCTAATTCAAAACGTTCTCTCTCGTATTGGTATCCAGTCGCTTCATCAACTAATGCAACGATTCCAACCCTTGCAAATCCTCTAATTAATATTTCACATTGGTCTGCTATTATTCTCTGCCTTGCTGATAATTTGATATTTTTTCTCGCATCTAAAAAAGCTTCACATATATCAGCAAGAACGGTAGCCTCATATCCATTTATTTTTTGTTCTCCTTTATAACAAACAATAGGATCAAAATGGCCAGGTGCTTTATCCTTGTATATGAATGGTTTAAGCGTAGTTTGGTTTAGGTATCTGGCCAAGCGTGTGCCTGATGCATTATCTGATTCATCTTGCAATTTTAAAGCATTTTGCATTGCATTACCTGATAATACACGTGTACCATCTTCTAAAATATAACAAGGTATGGACATTCCACCTAAGTGAAGTTCCCCTTCGTGTGATATTTGTTTCTTATTTTCCATATACTAATTCTTTATAAGTTAATCTATACTCTAAGTTCTCTAAAAGTCGGTCAAACTTTTCTCTATTTGTAAGTTCTCTCCTATTGAATCTGTAGACAAATTCATCAATGTATTTCTGCATGTGTCTCCTAGACCAATAATGATATACTCCAATAACACCTCGTTTAACTACCGACCAAAAGTTTTCTATATGATTCGTAGTAAACGATCCTTTCCCGTAAAAGCCGTTTTTATGATTCACGTTCCTATGATTGTAAGCCGTATCGGTCTTCTTCCCATAGTCCCATTCATCAGTATAAAGATTGCTTCCTTTTTCAACATACCGAAAAATAAGCGGAGAAAGACTTCTTACCTGAGTATTAGGAACAACTTTCGCTACCACTCTTCCACCTTGCTGCATTAATCCGAATACTGGCGTTTTATCTTTGAAAGACCTTCCTTGACTTCTAGGAACTTTTTTGTTCCAATGTCTATTCTTGTTCTTCCCTCCAATAAAAGTCTCGTCAATCTCTACAGTTCCATTTAATTTACCACCTCCACCCTCATCTTCACTTCCAACATCATTGTCTATTCCTAATGCTTTTCGTATCCGATGCATCATAAACCATGCTGTTTTTTGCGATACTTTGATATTTTCTCCTAACTGAACGGAAGAAATTCCTTTTTTGTAGGATAGAATCGTCCATATCGCTTCGAACCAACTTATCAAAGGAATCCGTGTTCCTTGAAAAATAGTTTTTGTTTTAACATCGAAGTATTTTCCTGTGTTTTTACAACGATATTTATTATCTTTGCACTTGTAGACTTTGGAAGTTTTGTCGAATGGGGAAACTACGTTTCCACGCCACCGTCTTTCTTCCAAATACTCTATGCAGGATTGCTCTGTAGGGAAAGCCTTCCGCAAATCTGACAGGGATGTGAATCTACTATTAAACATAAGAACTCTTTTTATATATACAAATATAGTAGTTGTTTACATAAAATCCAAATATTATTTGGGAAACTTTTTCATTTTGGTGTATTTAAGGTATAGTTGCCATTTTTTAATCTGCTCTACCGCTTCTTGCCATTGTGCTTTGGCTTTGTTGTCGGCAATGTTAAGAAAAAGACCTGAACTAAATTCTTCGGTGAATGTTCTTTATGATATAAATGTATAATAGTTATATAATATGGAACCTCATCATCACGAACATAATCACCGGATAACGTCGCTTAATAAAGCTTTTATTATAGGTATCGCTCTGAACATCTCTTTCGTTATAGTCGAGTTCGGAGTCGGTTTTTATTACGATTCTCTGGGCTTGCTTTCTGATGCCGGTCATAATCTGGGCGATGTGGCAAGTCTGATACTTGCTATGCTGGCTTTCCGGTTGGAGAAAGTTCATCCGAACAGTCGTTATACGTACGGATATAAGAAAAGCACCATACTTGTTTCTTTGTTGAATGCGGTCATATTATTGGTTGCCGTAGGGATAATTATCGCTGAAAGCATAGATAAGCTGTTTCATCCGGTATCTGTTGACGGTTCCGCCATTGCTTGGACTGCCGGAGTAGGAGTGGTGATCAACGCACTTACTGCCTGGCTTTTTATGAAGGATAAGGATAAAGACCTGAATGTAAAAGGAGCCTACCTGCACATGGCAGCTGACGCACTGGTCTCTGTCGGAGTAGTTGTTTCCGGTATTATTATCATGTATACGGGATGGAGCATCATCGATCCGATTATCGGATTGGGCATCGCTGTGATTATTATTGTTTCTACCTGGGGATTACTTCACGACAGTCTTCGATTATCGCTGGATGGGGTTCCGGTGGGAATCGATACTCAGCAGATTCAGCAACTGATAGTGGAACAGCCGGGGGTAGAAAGCTGTCATCATCTGCATATTTGGGCCATCAGTACCACGGAAACGGCTTTGACTGCACACGTTGTCATCGATAATATGGAAAAAATGGAAGAAATAAAACACTTGATCAAGAGCCGATTAGATGAAGCAGGCATTCATCATGCTACCTTAGAATTTGAATGTATAGGCGTTTCGTGTGAAACAGAAAATAACTGTTGTTAGGTATTTGTAGCATATAATATAGTTATATGTTGTGATTGTCCAGGCTGTAAAGAGTATCTATTTTTGCAGTCTAGATTATTCTATATAACAAATACTACAATGAGGTCATTTATTTTTTCTTTGATTATAATTATTTTTTCAGCTATTTATTCTCAAACAATCTGTGCCCAACAAAGAGATATTGTATTAACTGGTACCGTTACTGACCATCAGGGAGAGCCCTTGCCAGGTGTTACCATTCGCGTTCGGAATACCCAGTTTGGTACAGTAACGGATGCAGATGGACGATATTTGTTACGTGGCCGATGGGAAGAAGGAGATATAGTTATTTTTTCTTTTATCGGAATGAAGAATGTCCGTGTGAAGTATGTCGGACAAAAGGTACAGGATGCTGCTATGCAGCAGGATACCCAATCATTAGAAGAGGTGGTAGTAGTTGCCCGTCCTAATATCAATGAAATGGATATTCGTGCAAAATCCGGAGTTGTGCAGCGGGTAGACATGGAACGATTGAACAGTAAACCAATGATTGATATGTCCTTGGCTTTACAAGGAACGGTGCCCGGTTTGATTGTGACCAATACAGGGGATCTTGGTTCAAAACCTAAAATACGTATCCGGGGAAACTCTTCTTTCCGTGAAGGAGATACTGCCAATGAACCATTGTACGTAATGGATGGTAAGGTTATATCGTCAGATGCATTTATGACACTTAATCCGTCAGACCTTAAAGAGATAAAAGTTCTGAAAGATGCTGTAGCTTGTGCCTTATACGGTATAAAGGCTGCCAATGGAGTGATTGAAATCACTTCTTTGCGTGGAAATCCCGATGGAAGGCTGACAACCAATTACAGTTTCAATATGGGTATCACTACTCGGGGACGACGAGGAGTGGAAATGATGGATACCGATGAAAAACTGGAACTGGAACGGCGTTTACAGAATGCCTCTACTCCCGGCTATCGGTATAGTGAAGATTATTACCGGAAATATTTCCCGAACAGTCCGGATTTGAATAGTATGATTGCCGAGGGACAGGGAGTGCTTGATTCCTTGAGGAATATTCATACCGATTGGTTTGATGAATTAATACATCGCAGTATTTATCAGCGACATAACCTCAGTGTCAGGGGAGGGACGGAGAACACCTCTTATTATATATCTGCCAATTATGCCCAACAAGGAGGACGGGTACCGGGGAATGATACGCATCGTTTCACTGCTCGTATGAGTCTTGATCAGAAATTGGGACGATGGGGATATCTCTCTCTGAGTACTGATGCAGGATATTCGGAGACAGATACACCGAACGGGAGTTCTTATTCGCCTACCGATCTTGTATATCAACTCAATCCTTACGAAACGACAACTGGAAAATTAGTATCTTATTCAAATGCATCGTCTGATTATACTTATAATGATCTGGTCAGACAGTATAATAGTAAATCGACAGATAAACGCGGTGGAGTAAGTGGAAGTTTAAACTTAGAGCCAGTGAAGGGATTGAATATCGATGCGGTGGCAGGTATTGATGTGTTGTTGAACGAAATGCTTACCTTGGTACCTTCTACCGCTTTATCAGAACGTGTTGGAGGAGTACGGGAAGAGGAACGGGGAAAGTTGACGAAGGGAAAGAATGTAACAACAAATGTATCTTCAAATGTCCGTATTACCTATAATAAGGAAATTGCGGGCAAGCATGATCTGACCTTTGGTGGTAATATGGACTATTATATGGCTGATGTTGATAATGTTTCTATTACCGGTTATGGAGTCGGTACCCAAATGTCTCCGGCACTTATCAATCAATCTATCACTGGAAACCGGAAACCATCAGTGGGTTCGCATAAAGAAAAGACTGCTCAATTGGGGGTAGGTCTGGTGGCGGGGTATAGCTTTGCGACCACTTATGACTTTTTTGCCACTTACAAAGCCGATGCTTCTTCTGTTCTTCCCAAAGATAAACGTTGGAATGCCGCATGGGCAGTCGGACTGGGATGGACGGTCAGTCAGTATCCTTTTCTCAAAGACAATAAATTCATTACACGCCTGAATCTGAAAGCTTCCTACGGGCAAATGGCAAACCTGGCGGGTGTATCAGCTTCTTCAACGATAGGTACTTTTTCTTATTCTACCAGTTATTACGGCAATGCCCGCCTTTTACAATTGGCCGAACTTTATAATACCGACCTGAAGCCGGAACAGACTATTACTACAGATTTTAGTCTTTCCGTTGAATTTTTTAAGCGTCTGACACTGGATGCTAATATCTATAGGCGTGAAACGACGGATGCGTTGCTCGATGTTCCTGTCCCTCTATCCAATGGGTTCAGTACAATGAAGCGTAATATTGGAATACTCCGTAATGAAGGTTTCGAATTAAGTGCCTTGGTGAAGTTATTCGATACTACGGACTGGCGTATGTCTTTACGCGGTTCGTTGGCTTACAATCGTAATAAAGTGGTCGATTTATATCATGCAGATCGTTTATATGCAAGTGAAGAGGCTATTGTCCCCGACTATGAGGTGGGGAAATCTTATGATATGATTTACGGACTAAAATCGTTGGGTATTAATCCGATAACTGGGCTTCCTGTATTTCTGGGAGCAGATGGCAGCGAAGTTCCCGCTACCGAGAATCCGAAAAAAGAGAATATAGTAGCATTGGGGCATTCTACACCACCATATAGCGGTACACTGAACCTGAGCTTTTCTTACCGTGAGTTTGATTTGGATATGGATTTCTATTATGTGTTCGGAGGGTATCAGAAATATAATTATTCGTATGTTCGCGATGACGATAATGCCAATAAAAATGCAATTAAAGGACAGTTGCAGAATATGTGGTTTCAAAAAGGGGATGAAGGGAAAATTTATTATTCTCCTTTCTTTAGCTCATCTGCTCTTGCTTCATTGACTGATTATGCCAATACGGAAACGGTTGGTAAAAGCGATTACCTGAAGCTATCGATGGTGTCATTACGTTACCGTGTTCCGCACGCATTTCTGGAGAAGAATTGTAAATTTATCAAGTATGCTAATATCGCTTTTCAAGCTTCTAACTTATTTATGATTACTCCTTATAAAGAATCCGATCCGGAAACCGGTTCATTGGCGGGAACAATGCAGCCTGTGTTAACTATTAATTTAAGTTTGACTTTCTAACAGATGGAAATATGACTATAATAAAAAGAAATAGAATGCAAGGTCGGATGAAGACCGTTATTTGTTATTTTTTGTCGGTATTTTGCTGTACGGCTTGTTCGCTTGATATTCCCTACGAAAATCAATTTTCCGATCCGGATGCCATTACTACACCGCATACTGCCCGTGAATTGCTGGCAACTGCTTATAATTCCCTGCCAAATCCGGATTTTGAGTTGGCTGTATTGGGCGATGATTTTGTTCCGACCTATTTGATTAACAGAAATGCTAATCTGAATAATCTTTATAAGTGGCAGCCACAACCGATCGAAGATTTGTCCCTGTCTTTGTGGAAAGATTATTATGCGACGATAGCTATTGTCAATGCCGTATTAGAGCGGGTAGATGGCATATCAGTGACTACAGAAAGAGAAAAGCTGCAATTACAATGTATCATTAGCGAAGGGAAGATACTGAAAGCATATTGTTACTTTAATTTATTGCGGTTGTTTGCTCCGGACTATGGAGATGGTGCGGAGAAAGACGGAATAATATTGAAAGACCAGTTTAAACTGGGATTCCTGAAACGTTCGAGTATTGAAGAGTGCGTGAAGGCTATCCGTACTATGCTGACCGAAGCTACGGAAGTGGATAATAATCCTGCGGAAATTTACTGGTTTTCTCAGATAAGTGGTTATTATTTATGGGCTATGCTGGAATTATATTCCCGAAACTACGATCAGGCGATCATTTATGCCGGAAAGGTGATGGAGGCGAAAGGAGGATATGATGTGCTTGGAGAATCAGTCTATAGTAAGTTTTGGGGAAATGAGGCATGTGCAGAGAGAATTTTTTCTTTGTTCACTACCAATTCATATTATAAGGATATCAATTATGATCGTAACAAAGGCGATCACTTGACTTTGAATTCAGCTTTGTTGAATCTTTATTCCGAAGGGGATATTCGTTATGAAAGGACTGTGTATCCGTTGGAGATGGCAGGAGAAACGGGTGGGGTGGTTATAGCAAACTGCCTGGGAAAATATAACAAAATGAATTGGGAAAAGAAAGAAATACAATATATCCATAAATTTAGGGTAGCCGGAGCTTGCTTTATCTTGGCGGAGGCGTATTGTAAGGATGGAAAGGAACATGATGCACAGGCGATAGAAGTGATGAATAATTATCTTGCACAGCGGCGGGCTACTTTAGTGGATACACAGCTTACTGGTGACCAGTTGTTGAAAGCTATTCTGCAAGAGAAATGGAAAGAATTTGCAGGCGAAGGAGAACGCTATTTTGATTTGAAGCGCTATCGGAAAAGTATCCTTACCGGATGGAACAGTAATATGAAAGATAAACGAGTGGAAAAGGATGATTACCGTTGGACTTTTCCAATACCGAAAGCGGAATATTTGTATAATGAAAATGTATCACAGAATGAGGGGTGGACTAAAATTGAAAACAACTAATAGTATAACAATAAATTTAAATGAGAAGAAAATGAAGAAAGTTTTTATTTATGCTATGGGAGGAATTATTCTTCCTTTCCTGGCTTCGTGCGGGGACGATAAAAATGAGACTAAATATGAAGGTGTGAACAAAATTTATCTGTCGGCGCAGGATCCGGTGATAGAAGAGATGGAAGATACACCACTGACCGTTAGTGTGGATTTGACTTCGGCTTGTGAGCAGGATATGTCTTTTAACTTCAAAATCCTGAATGATGAAGATGGCATCTTGAAGTTGGAAAATAATCCTGTAGTTATTCCGGCGGGAAGCAAATCTGCTACTTTCCAAGTGGTATCCAATCAGAAAGAATTGCTTGTAGAAGATACCTACTTTGATATTGGTATATCCGAACTACCTTCGTGGAATATGGAATTGAGTGCTGTGTTGAAGGTACGTGTAAAGCCGAATCCACAGATTCCCCAACTGACGGAAGCACAGAAGGCGTTGATTGAGGGTTATAAGACGAAGTATGGGATTGACTTAAACGAATGGCTGGGAGTTGTTTCTTGTCACACTACCGTACATAGTCCGGCAGACGGTTATTCGGAAGCTTTTGCTGCAGCTTTTACCAAAGAATATGATAGAAAAACGATTATCACATTGAGTGAACTGGCTACAGCAGAAATACCGGTACTAAAAATGGTGGATGATCCAATGGGATTGACGGAATATCTGGCTTGGGTACTGCGAAAAGAAACGGTCGAGAATACGGAGTTCTGGTATGGGGAATATGCCAGTCCCAGCTATGCAATGATCATGAATTTGCTGAACTGGAACAGGGAGAATCCGGGAACTCTGACAATGTCTCTGGATAACCTCAGATTAAAAGAACTGTCAGACGGGACAGCTGATGTTGAGTTTATAGGGATAAAGACTAATGTATATGGAGAGTCTGTTCCTGTTGTTCCTTTTGAATTTGTGTTTACTCCCTGGGAGTTACAGAAACAAAAGATTAAAGAAGGCAATCCTGATGCTATAGACCTGGAAGCACAGGATGGAACGGCGAATCCTGATTATTATCTCCTGCGTACTTCTGCAATAAAAGATGAATTTGGGGATGAGGCAAATTTTATAGAGCCTAAAGGAAATTTCAATTTTAATGCAGGTGGCAAGATGGTATTTCAATTTGTAATGGATCATTCTTTAGCAGGAGGATATACTCGTGTACAAGTGGAATATGCAAAGAAGTAAATTAAGGTCTATTTTAATGGCGGCTATTTTCATAGTCTCCATGTCTCCCCTTATTGTTTATGCACAGACAAGCTTCATTCCGCTTCCGGCAGGAACGCTGGAAGGTCGCTTGCCCAATGGATTGCGTTATCTGATTTTGAGGAATTCTTCTCCTGCCTCCCGGATCGAATTTCGTCTGGTGATGGAGGTGGGCTCTGTACAAGAGACCGAACAGGAGAAAGGATGTGCCCATTTTTTGGAACACGTAGCTTTTGGCGGTACGACTCATTTTCCTAAACGTTCGTTGGTGGAATACCTGGAGTCTTTGGGAATGAAGTATGGACAAGACATCAATGCCTTTACCGGTTTTGACCGTACCATTTATATGTTTGCTGTTCCAGCAGATCATCAGAAAGAAGAAGTCATTGATCGTTCGTTACTTATCATGCGTGATTGGCTGGATGGCATTTCCATGAGTTCAGAGAAAGTGGAGAATGAAAAAGGAATTATACTGGAGGAACTGCGTGGTTATGATTTGGGAGATGATTTTTATTCGTTAAAGATAGGACAGGGGATATTCGGACACCGTATACCGTTAGGTACAGTGGAAGATATCCGGAAAGTAACGCCACAGATATTGGAGGGATATTATCAGAAATGGTATGTACCTTCTTTAGCCACTTTAATAGTTGTCGGAGATATTTCTCCTCAAGACATAGAAATTAAAATTAAGGAAGGTTTTTCTTCATTGCAAAAGCGTCCGGTGAATGGTTTCCGAACCTATCCGCTGGAATATACTAAAGGTATCCATTTATCGGAAATCCGTGATTCGTTGCAGACTAAAACGAAAGTCGAACTAATGATTCCGCATCCTTGTGTGGTAGAACGTACTATGGAAGATGCAGTGATGAAACAGATGGGGAGATTGCTTGTCAGAGCAGTTTCTTCCCGTTTTCAAGGACGAAAATTGAAGACTAGTGTTTCAGATCAGTGGTATCTAAGTGACAAGAATCATTTGGTCTTAACAGTGGAAGGACAAAACAGGAGTGAGTTATTGGCGGCGATTTCTGCTACCGTAGCCGAATTGAATGAGTTGATTCGTCACGGATGGCAAGAGGAAGAATTGGAAGATATAAAAGATGATTTTTGTCATCAGATGCAGTCGGGTACTGGCAATTTATCACGTTCCTCTTCTGCATGGTGTGATGACTTTGTGGATTATGTGATATCAGGCGACCGGTATCTTACGGATACAACCCGACAGGAACAACTCAAAACCGACATAAGAAAAGTGGAAGGTAGCTCTTTACAGGCTTTGTTGAAAGAATGGCTTTCTTATTATAAAGAAACTCTGCTGGTAGGATGTAGCAGCCACACCGGATTAGGTGCTCCGTTGACGAAAGAGGAAATAGCTGATGCATGGGCACAGGGAGAACAGACAGAATGTACTGCTTACTCTTATGTCCGTCCGGATAGAAAGGAGGAAACAGAAATAGCTACACCTCCTTGTCTTGCGTCACGTCAGTTTTTTGATTCAACTTTTATTGCCCGTATTGTAGAATATCCTCACACACGGATTCGGGAAGTGGAACTAAAAAATGGAATCCGCTTGGTACTGAAGCCTACACAGGAAGCAGATACAGCTTTGCTTCTGACCTCTTTTGCTCCTTTTGGAACTTCCTCTTTGCCTGATGAAAAGTATCCTTTGCTGGAAGGTATCGGATATATGGATATGGGAGGCATTGCAAAAGTAGACGGAGAGATGCTTTCGGATTATCTTTCTCAAAAAGAAATTTCGCTCACGATGGCGATGGAGAATCACTGGCATGGTTTCATAGGTATGGCCTCTGTTGCCCATGCTCCGGAGTTTTTTAATTTGATTTTTGAAAAGATATTCGATCCGGAACTTAAATATGATGATTTTGAAGAGATTCGTCAGGAATTGCTGAAGGATTATGGCAAAGAAACTATGCTGGAAAAAATGCTGAAGCGTGCTCCGGACCGTTTGCTTTCTGCCCGTATGGATGAATTGATGGGAGCTGCCATACCCCGTTCATCCAATAAACTTTCCATTGATCAGATCAAGAGTCAGAATCTGGATTCTATCGCTGTTTTCTATAAAGAACTTTACGCACGCCCCGAAGGAACGACGTATGTTATCTGTGGCAATTTTGATACGGATACTATCATGCGGCAGTTTGTATCTGTGTTCGGGAGGATCCCTGCTTCGTTGTGTCCATCGGAGTATTCTTATCCTCATTTTGAACTTCCGGTTGAAAAACATATAGAAGGTTTTCCGAACGATAATGAGACACAGACCTTATTTGATTATCTTTTCTTCGGATATTATCAACCGGGTCTGAAGAGTACGTTAACACTGAAACTGATGCGTGATGTGATTCGTAATCGTTTGATTTCCGTGCTTAGGGAACGTGAATCATTGGTTTATTCGCCTTATATATCGTTGATGTATGAGGGAATTCCCTGGCGGACATTCTACTTTGATATCAATGCGTCTGCTGATAACCGTAATATGCCCGAAATAGATATTCTGTTGAAAGAGATATTGCATAAACTGCAGTTGCAGGAAATAGGAGAAGAGGAATTAAGAAATATCAAACGCTCTTTTCTGATAGCTAAACGCGAAGCGTTGAATGAAGAAGCTCCTGCCAACTGGCGTACTACCTTAGTCGGATTACTGAAGAATGGAGAGTCGTTGGCTGATTTCGAGCAGTACGAGCAGTGTCTTGAGAGTATTACCCCTGCTACTTTGCGTGAGGCGTTTAACAGCTATCTGAGTCTTGAAAATTATAGTCTGCTATATTTAAGTAAAAACAAACTGAAAAATGACACAAAGAATAATTAAACGGTTGCTATGCCTGGTCTGTTTGTGTGGCTGCTGTCTCGGTGTGGTATCTGCACAGGGAGATATGAACAAACGCGCTTACGTATTATTTGATAATACCGGTAAGGAGATTACTTACGGAGAGTTAGTTAAGCAACTCTCCGGTTATGACATTGTCTTTCTGGGAGAAATACATAACTGTCCGATTACGCATTGGCTGGAATTTGAGATAGCTCGTTCGATGTACGCTATTCATAAAGATAAGCTGATGCTGGGAGCGGAAATGCTGGAGAGTGACAATCAGCTGATTCTGGATGAATATATGCAACGTCAGATTTCTTATGATCACTTTGAGGCAGAAGCCCGCCTGTGGGATAATTATAATACGGATTATTATCCGGTCGTTTTCTTCGCTAAGGAACATGGCATTCCGTTTGTTGCAACTAATATCCCCCGACGTTATGCTAATAGTGTGAAAAATAAAGGAATCGAAGTACTTGATTCTTTGTCAGATGAAGCTAAAAGGTACATTGCACCTTTGCCTGTTCCTTTCGAATATAATGAGAAAGAAAGTGAAGCGGCTTTTAGCATGATGAATATGCTGGGAGGAAAGCAGAGCGGAGATAACCGGAAACTGGCTCAGGCACAAGCTGTCAAAGATGCCACGATGGGATGGTTTATTGCTCATAATATGAAAGATAAGTTTCTGCACATCAACGGAAACTATCATTCTGACTTCAAAGGTGGAATTATACCTTATTTGCTTCGTTATCGTCCCGGAACAAAAGTAGTGACAGTCACTTCTGTACGCCAAGAATCCATTCATCAACTGGATGAAGAAAATAAAGACCGTGCAGACTTTTATATTTGTGTTCCTGAAGATATGGTGAACAGTTATTAAGGCAGCTTGTCTTTTTAAGTGAAGATAATAAAAGTCTCTATAAAATAGCTTTATGGAGACTTTTTTGTACCTTTGCGCCCTTAAACTAACTAACCTTTAAAAAACATGTTTACTGACTTATTGCATTCCTCTTATTTCTCGCTCTTTCTGATAGTAGCGTTGGGATTTATGTTAGGAAGAATTAAGATTAAGGGGCTATCGCTTGATGTGTCAGCGGTGATCTTTATTGCTCTTCTTTTTGGACACTTTGGTGTTATTATTCCTAAAGAATTAGGAAACTTCGGTTTGGTACTTTTTATTTTTACCATCGGTATTCAGGCCGGTCCCGGATTCTTCGACTCTTTTCGTAGTAAAGGAAAGACGCTGATTCTCATTACTATGCTTATTATCTGTTCTGCCTGCCTCACGGCAGTAGGTTTGAAGTATGCGTTCGATATTGATACGCCGAGTGTAGTCGGATTGATTGCAGGAGCTTTGACCAGTACTCCGGGATTGGCGGTAGCAATTGATAGTACCCACTCTCCGTTAGCATCCATTGCTTACGGTATCGCTTATCCGTTTGGTGTAATCGGAGTGATTTTGTTTGTGAAGCTGCTTCCCAAAATCATGCGTGTAAATTTGGATCAGGAAGCCCGTCGCCTTGAAATAGAGCGCCGCGGACAATTTCCGGAGTTGGGCACTTGTATCTACCGTGTCACTAATGCAAGCGTATTCAACCGTAGCTTGATGCAGATCAATGCACGGGCAATGACAGGTGCTGTTATTTCCCGTCTGAAACATAAAGATGAAATATCCATCCCCACCGCGCATACAGTATTGCACGAAGGAGACTATATTCAGGCAGTAGGCAGTGAGGAATCACTGAATCAGCTGTCTGTATTAATTGGCGAACGTGAAGAAGGTGAACTTCCTTTGGATAAAACACAGGAAATCGAGTCCTTACTATTGACCAAGAAAGATATGATCAATAAGCAACTGGGTGATCTGAATTTACAGAAAAACTTCGGTTGTACGGTGACCCGTGTTCGTCGAAGCGGTATTGACTTATCTCCGTCACCGGATTTGGCTTTGAAGTTTGGTGATAAACTGATGGTGGTAGGAGAGAAGGAAGGCATCAAAGGAGTAGCCCGCCTACTGGGAAACAATGCGAAGAAACTTTCCGATACTGATTTCTTCCCCATCGCGATGGGTATTGTGCTGGGGGTCTTATTTGGTAAGTTGAATATTTCTTTCTCCGATACACTGTCGTTTTCACCTGGATTGACCGGAGGAGTATTGATGGTGGCGTTGGTTTTGAGTGCCGTTGGTAAGACAGGGCCTATCATTTGGTCTATGTCCGGCCCCGCCAATCAACTGTTGCGGCAGTTAGGTCTGTTGCTTTTCCTTGCTGAAGTCGGAACCTCTGCCGGAAAGAACCTTGTGGCTACTTTTCAGGAAAGCGGATTACTGATGTTCGGAGTGGGTGCAGCTATCACAGTAGTACCGATGCTGGTTGCGGTAATTGTAGGACGCTTGGTATTCAAGATCAACATACTTGATCTACTGGGAACCATTACGGGAGGTATGACCAGTACTCCGGGACTGGCTGCTGCCGATTCGATGGTAGACAGTAATATTCCAAGCGTGGCATACGCGACCGTTTATCCGATTGCTATGGTATTCCTTATTTTATTTATACAGGTGATATCTTCAGCTGTGTATTAATGAAAATCAGTATATATAGGTATTGATTGTTAAAATAATAGTTTGTATCTTTGCCGCCTCAAAATTTAAGATGAGGTGAAACGATTGTCATTGAATATCATGCGCTGTTTCTTGCCGGTACTGTTTGTATCGTATTTGGTAAGTATCACATTCTTTGCTCACATACACGTGGTCAATGGCGTGACAATCGTCCATTCGCATCCTTTCAAGAAAGGGGCGGCACATAAGCACTCAACAGTCGAACTGTTATTAGTTCATTTCCTGTCACATCTGACAACGGACGGTGCGGCTGTTGTGTTTGCTCTCTCTCTTTTTATTCCATTCCTCTTGTGGCGGTTGCATGGTATTACGCAGCATACGCACTACTATTCTCCCTATCATGGGGTGGTGGCACTCAGAGCCCCTCCTGCTATTCGTTTTTCCGTCATTTGAACCGATGGTATCCTGCTTTATGGTAAAGCGGGAAGTCCTCATCTGTTTGTTCACATCATCACTTAACGAAAACGAATAACAAACGAAAAATGAAGAAATACATCTTTTCGCTTGTCTGCTTGTGCTGTGCATTGTTGCCTGCCCTCGAAGGACAAGCTGCTCTCCATGAGCATCCCGAATATCCGGATTTACGTAAATCGGATGCAAACATCGTAGGTCATATCCTTGATAAAAACACCAAAGAACACCTGCCTTATATTACTGTGGCATTGAAAGGTACAACGATCGGTACTGTGACCGATGCTACCGGACACTACTTTTTGAAGAACCTCCCCGAAGGTAACTTCGTGCTTGAAGTCAGCTCAGTAGGTTATAAAACCGTAAGACGCAATGTAACACTGAAGAAAGGCCGTACGCTGGAAGAAGATTTTGAAATAGAAGAAGATGCGGTTGCCTTGGACGGCGTAGTTGTTTCCGCCAATCGTAACGAGACCACCCGTCGTTTAGCGCCTACTTTGGTGAATGTAGTCGATATGAAAATGTTTGAAACGACCAACTCCACTACTCTGGCACAGGGATTGAGCTTTCAGCCGGGAGTACGCGTAGAATCCAACTGTCAGAATTGTGGTTTCCAGCAAGTACGTATTAACGGTTTGGATGGTCCTTATACACAAATCTTGCTTGATTCCCGTCCGATTTTCAGTGCACTTTCGGGTGTATATGGCATTGAGCAGATTCCTGCCAGCATGATAGAGCGTGTGGAAGTAATGCGTGGAGGCGGTTCAGCTTTGTTCGGGTCGTCTGCCATTGCCGGTACAATCAATATTATTACTAAAGAGCCGATTCGCAATTCAGGAATGTTGTCTCATACCATTACCGGTATTGGAGATGGAGACGCTTTCGATAATAATACTGCTTTGAATGCCTCTCTTGTAACGGACGATCAGCGTGCCGGTTTATATATCTTTGGTCAGAACCGCCACCGTTCGGCATACGACCATGATGGAGACGGATATTCTGAAATACCGAAAATACATGGCCAGACAATCGGTTTCCGTTCCTTCCTGAAAACGACTACTTATTCAAAACTGACTTTCGAATATCATCATATGGAAGAATTCCGCAGGGGAGGAGACTTACTGAACCGTCCGCCTCATGAAGCGAATGTGGCCGAACAGACAGAACATTCCATCAATGGCGGTGGATTGAAATATGACTATTTCTCACCAAACGAGAAGCACCGTTTTAATGTGTTTGCATCCGCACAACACATCAATCGTGACAGCTATTATGGTGGCGGGCAGGATCTGAATGCTTACGGAAACACTACCGACCTGAACTGGATGGCAGGATCACAATATGTCTACAGCTTCGGAAAATGTATTTTTATGCCTTCGGACCTGACTGCCGGAATCGAATTCAACCAGGATAAGCTGGAAGACAATATGTGGGGATATCACCGCACGGTAGATCAAAAAGTAAATATCGGTAGCGCTTTCCTGCAAAATGAATGGAAGAACGATCATTGGGGATTCTTGCTTGGCGGTCGTCTGGATAAGCATAACCTGATTGATCATATTATATTCAGCCCGCGTGCTAACCTGCGTTTCAATCCTACCCAAAATATTAACCTGCGTTTGAGCTATTCTTCCGGTTTCCGTGCACCGCAGGCTTTTGATGAAGATTTGCATGTGGAGAACGTAGGTGGAAATGTGGCAATGGTTGAGCTTGCAAAGGATCTGAAAGAGGAAAGATCACAGAGCTTAAGTGCTTCAGCAGATATTTACCACCGTTTCGGTGCATTCCAGATTAACTTTTTGGTGGAAGGGTTCTATACTAAATTGTCGGATGTCTTTGCATTGACTGATGGCGAAGTAAAAGACGGAATTCTGACACGTACACGCTATAATGCTCCCGGAGCACGTGTGATGGGACTGACACTGGAAGGAAAGATGGCTTATCTGAATAAATTCCAGATCCAGGCTGGGGCTACTTTGCAGCAGAGCCATTACAGCGAACCGCACGTGTGGAACAAAGAAGCTCCGGCAGTAAAGAAGATGATGCGTACCCCGAATACTTACGGCTATTTTACAGCTACTTATACTCCGGTCAAACCGTTGTCTATCGCCCTTTCCGGTACCTATACGGGTTCGATGCTGATACCTCACGAACCTGTTCCCGGATTCCTCGACAAACCGATTACGGTCAATACGGAAGACTTCTTCGATATCGCTCTGAAGGCGGCATACGACTTCAAACTCTATAAGTCGATGAACTTGCAGGTGAATGCCGGAATACAGAATATCTTCAATGCTTATCAGAATGACTTTGATAAGGGAGCCGACCGTGATTCGGGCTATATTTATGGCCCTTCACTGCCGAGAAGTTTCTTTGCTGGAGTGAAAATTAGCTATTAATAATGGTTTAATAATCTTTTTAGCTTATAAATCCTTATAAATGGGGATTGTTTCGGAACCGGACAATCCCTATCTTTGCCGCAGAAGATAAACCTTATCTTCGCTGCACAAAAACTGACGAATGAAACAAATATACCTGAATATAATGAAGTGGTTTTTGCCTGTACTGTTTATTTCGTACATGGCAGGGATTACTTTGTTTACTCACTCCCATGTGGTAAACGGGGTTACGATTGTTCATTCACATCCCTTTAAGAAAGGTGGCGAACATAGCCATACGACAGTAGAGTTTCAGCTGATTCACATATTGGACCATACATTGGTGACAGATAATGGTTTGACACCTTTGTTTGTGACTTCTGTCCTGTCTCTTTTATGTATTTTTCTCGCCTCTCCGCAGCGTATGCGGTATTGTCGTCCCTGTCCGGGCGCCATTTCTCTCAGAGCGCCTCCTGTCGTTTAGTCTGCATCACGTAGAAGCAGGCAGGTCTTCTTTGGAAACTGCTGTTGCTTCCCATCCTTATTATTTTTGATTTAAAACATTAAAAGACTAACGACAATGAAAAAATATCTTTTAGTCCTGGTCAGCCTATGTTGTGCCTTGTTGCCTGCATTGGCTGAACATCCGGAGTATCCGGAATTGAAAAAATCTGATGCGAATATAATTGGTCATGTATTGGATAAAAAGACAAGTGAGCATCTGCCTTATATTACCATAGCATTAAAGGGAACCACTATAGGAACCGTCACCGACGCTACCGGACACTACTTCCTGAAGAATCTGCCGGAAGGAAACTTTATGATGGAAGTCAGCTCGGTAGGGTATAAGACGGTTACCCGTAGTGTGACCTTGAAAAAAGGTAAAACGCTGGAAGAGAACTTTGAACTGGAAGAAGATGCGATTGCTCTGGACGGAGTAGTCGTCTCTGCCAACCGTAGTGAAACGACCCGACGTCTGGCACCGACTCTGGTCAATGTAGTAGATTTGAAACTGTTTGAAACCACTAATTCTTCTACATTATCACAGGGCTTGAATTTTCAGCCTGGTGTCCGTGTAGAGACTAACTGTCAGAATTGTGGGTTTCAGCAAGTCCGGATCAATGGGCTGGACGGCCCCTATACACAGATACTCATCGACTCCCGTCCTGTGTTCAGTGCCCTTTCCGGGGTATACGGGCTGGAGCAGATTCCTGCCAGCATGATCGAACGTGTAGAAGTCATGCGCGGGGGTGGATCGGCATTGTTCGGCTCTTCGGCCATTGCGGGAACGATCAATATCATTACGAAGGAGCCTCTGCGAAATTCCGGTCAGTTATCGCATACGATCACTTCCATTGGTGGCAGTTCCGCATTCGATAACAACACCTCGCTGAATGCTTCCCTTGTAACGGACGATCATCGTGCCGGATTGTATATCTTCGGGCAGAACCGTCATCGGTCGGGATATGATTATGACGGAGACGGATTTACGGAACTTCCGAAACTGAAGAATCAGACGGTCGGTTTCCGTTCTTATCTGAAAACGAGTACTTACTCCAAACTAACGTTTGAATACCATCATATGCAGGAATTCCGCCGTGGTGGAGATATGCTGGATCGTCCTCCTCACGAAGCCCATATTGCCGAGCAGTTACAACACTCCATAGATGGCGGAAGTCTGAAATACGATTATTTCTCACCGAATGAAAAGAATCGTTTAAGTGTTTTTGCCTCGGCAGCCAATACGGATCGTGACAGTTATTATGGTCCCGGCAACGATCCTCTGAAAGCATACGGAAAGACGACCGACCTCACCGCTATGGGCGGTGTGCAATATGTGCACACATTCGACAAATGTCTTTTCATGCCTTCCGACCTGACAGCGGGACTCGAATATAACCGTGACCGGCTGAAAGATAATATGTGGGGATACGACCGCCATACGGACCAGACGGTCAAGGTTTACAGTGCTTTTCTACAGAACGAATGGAAAAACAAACATTGGGGAATTTTGATTGGCGGGCGTCTGGATAAGCACAATATGGTGGATGATGTTATTTTCAGCCCGCGTGCCAACCTGCGTTTCAATCCTACGGATAATATCAATCTGCGTTTGAGCTATTCTTCCGGCTTCCGCGCCCCACAGGCATTTGACGAAGATATGCATATCGAAAATGTAGGTGGAACAGTGGCGATGATCGAGCGTGCAAAGGACTTGAAAGAGGAAAAATCGCAGAGCTTCAGTGCATCCGCAGATATGTATCACCGCTTTGGTGCTTTTCAGACTAATCTGTTAGTAGAAGGATTTTATACGAGGCTGACTGATGTGTTCGTGTTAGGAGGGCCTTTTGACCGTGGTGACGGTGTGCTGGTGAAAATACGCAGCAATGGTCCGGGAGCCAAAGTAATGGGATTGACTCTGGAAGGAAAGATTGCTTATCTTTCTTTGCTTCAAATACAGGCAGGACTGACATTGCAGCGCAGCCGATACGATGAACCGCATAAATGGCACGATGATGCGCCGGCAGAAAGAAAAATCTTCCGTACTCCCGATATCTACGGTTATTTTACGGCTACTTATACTCCCGTCAAACCGTTGTCCATTGCTCTCTCGGGTACATATACCGGCAGTATGCTTGTGCAGCGTATGGACATCAGCGCAGAAAACGTAGCAATGGGCGATATGCCCGAGCGAAAGGCGGAAGCCATCCGTACACCCCGGTTCTTCGATATGGGAGTGAAGATAGCGTATGACTTCAAACTCTATAAAACGGTAGACTTACAACTTAGCGGAGGTGTTCAGAATATCTTTGAAGCATATCAGAAAGACTTCGACAGAGGAGCTAACCGGGATTCCAACTATATCTACGGTCCTTCGCTTCCGAGAAGTTTCTTTGCCGGAGTGAAGATTAGTTATTGATACGATACCGGTCTGTTATTTTCAGAACATTTTATGCATCCGGGAATGTGATAAAACGATTGCTTCCCGGATGTTTTATAAATAAGCGACAGATTTGGCATTGATGATTTCAACGATAATCATGTCTGCCTGACCGATTTTTAGTATTTTTGGCGATTGTAAGTAAGCGATTCAAAGTCTTATCAGATTGTATTACGGATTATGATAAAAAGAAGATGGACGAAATGCTTCATTATTACGAATGTAAAGGCAGTAAAATAATTAGTTTGAATGACCTATTATGGCAACAGAAAATAAAATAAAGTATTTTGAAAATCGGGAAGACTGGAGAAAGTGGCTGATGGACAACTTTGAAACCGAAGACGAAATTTGGTTTGTATTTCCTCTTAAATCGTCAGGTGAAAAAAGTATTGCATACAACGATGCTGTTGAAGAAGCCCTTTGTTTCGAATGGATTGACAGTACGATAAAACCGCTTGATAAAGAACATAGAATTCAGCGTTTCACGCCTAGAAAACCTAAAAGTACATACTCGCAGGCCAACAAAGAAAGACTTAAATGGTTATTGGAAAATAAAATGATACACCCTGAATTTGAAGATAAAATACGCACTGTTTTATCTGATCCCTTTATTTTTCCCAATGATATAATGGATAGATTGAAAGAAGATGAAATAGCATGGAAAAACTACCGGCATTTTTCCGACGCATATAAGCGTATCCGAATTGCATACATTGAAGCAGCAAGGAAGCGACCGGAAGAATTTGAAAAGCGATTAAACAACTTTAT
>OGHO01000966.1_pt1 | contig 30946 bp, 38 predicted proteins | sample 1571421 | NCBI WGS metagenome assembly OGHO01 (sample SAMEA2581937, study PRJEB24529) | metagenome | biome: Human gut stool | place: China | collected 2011
CCCTCCTCTCTCCTTTCAAAGACTTTCGACCTTATCGAATCCCTCTTGTCAGCTTTCCCGGTACATTCAAGCCAAAAGGAAAAAAGGACTTCAAATGCAAAGCCCCCCTTCCGAAAAACCGGCAGCCTTTGACCTGAATTGTGTCCTTGGAGGTTCCCATACTCCAAAGACAATCCGCGCCGGAAAAGACTCCGAACAGGGATTCGATAAACACGAAAGTCTTTGAAGAAGAGGGAGTGGGGTTTGAGGAGGGGGAGGAGAAACTTTCTGCAAAAGTTTCTCCTCCCCCTCCTCAATGCCTCTCTGTCCTCAAATATCTTCGTTAGCGCTTCGCGTAGGCTTTGGGCCCTTCCATATAATAGTCACCGCCCTCGACATCGCCCACGACGATGACGGGGAAGTCCACGACCTCCATCGCCGCCAGCGCTTCCGGGCCGAGCTCGGCATAGGCCAGCACCGTATACGAACGGATGCAGCGGGACAGCAGCGCCCCGGCGCCGCCGGTAGCCGCGAAATAGACCGTCCCGTAACGCTGCATGGCGTCCTTGACCGCCTGCGAACGGTTGCCTTTGCCGATCATGCCGGAAAGCCCCTTTTCCATCAGGCGCGGCGCGTAGGCGTCCATACGGCCTGAGGTCGTCGGCCCGGCGGAACCGATGGCCTGCCCCGGCTTGGCCGGAGAGGGCCCCACATAATAAACAATCTGATCGCGCAGATCCACGGGCAGGGGCTCCCCCCTGTCCAGCGTCTCCACCATGCGCTTGTGGGCGGCGTCGCGGGCCGCGTAAATGGTTCCCGAAATGAGGACTCTGTCACCGATATGCAGTGAACGCACCTTGTCTTGAGTAAGGGGCGTCGTCAAACGGATGGGTTCGGACACGGAAATCTCCTGTTTGCCCCCGCGCCTGAGGCGGGGACTGGAAGTGATTACAGTTCCGCCTCGGCGTGGCGCGCAGCGTGGCAATTGATGTTCACCGCCACCGGGAGGCTGGCGATGTGCGTGGCGCAAAACTCCACGTTGACCTTGAAAGCCGTGGTCGTCCCGCCGAGCCCCTGCGGGCCCGTCCCGAGATCGTTCAGGAGGCCGAGGAGCTCTTCCTCAAAGGCCGCATACCGGGGATCGGGGTTGCGGGTGTCCACGTCGCGCATGGCGGCGCGCTTGGCGCACAGGCCCGCCAGCTCAAGCGTACCGCCGATGCCCACGCCGACCACCATCGGAGGACAGGGGCTCGAACCGGCGGCCTTCACCGTATCCACCACAAATTTCTTCACGCCTTCAATGCCGTCAGCGGGGACGAGCATCTTGAGGGCGCTCTTGTTTTCACTGCCCGCCCCTTTGGGCGCCAGCTTCAGGCGGATGCGATCGCCGGGCACAAGGCGCACATGCAGCACGGCGGGCGTGTTGTCCCCGGTGTTCTTGCGCTCGAACAGCGGCTCGGCCACGGAGGATTTCCGCAGATAGCCTTCCGTATACCCTTTGGCGACCCCGGCGTTGACGGCCTCTTCAAACGAACCGCCCACGACATGCACATCCTGCCCGACTTCGGCGAACACGACGGCAAGGCCGGTATCCTGACAAATAGGCGTGTTCTCCGAAGCCGCGATGTCGGCGTTCAGCAAAAGTTGACGCAACACATCCTTGCCGGAAGGCGAGGCCTCCCGTTCCACGGACGACTCGATGGCCCGGTACATCACATCCGGCAAGCGGCAGCAGGCGGCGACGGCCAGCTCCGCGACGGTATCCGTTATGGCTGAAACATGAATTTCGCGCACGGCACTCTCCTCAAGCATAAAGACGTAACAAAACGAACCGCCTCGGACACGACACGGCGGGGGAATTCCCGCCTTGTTTGGGTTCTCACTGTTATCATGCGACTGTGCGGCGCACAAGCGCCGCCGAAAGAATAAAGATCAAACATTCTCCCCGGAACGGCGCGCTTTGCGATCTTGCCGTATGCTGGCTAAACGGGTATGATTCTTCGCTTGAGACAAAAACGGCGCCCGAGAAAGCGCTGATAGCAACCATAACCATCAGGATAGGCCCCATGAGCAACCATTTTGAAGGACTTGGCAAAACCTGGCTGACCCTTTTGAACGATCCCGAGAAGGAAGTTCCCGCCGTCGTCATGCAGGTGATGAAGGAAGGAAAGACCCGTGATTGTTGGCAGCGCAAGGACTCCAAGGAAGAAACCATGGTGCTGGCCTGGCCGGTAGAAACAGGATTCCGCGCGGGCGTCACCGTCCACGGGAACGCGGGCGAACAGCTCCGTCCCGTGTCGACCTATCCCCTGCTGGAAGGCGCGCCCAACGATATGACCGTGAACGAGACGTATCTCTGGCAAAACGAAACCGAAGGCGAAGTGTCCGCCACCTGCAACGAAGGCGCCAACCCGCTCTGGTTCTACTCGCCGTTTCTGTTCCGCGACCGTGAAAATCTCACCCCCGGCGTCCGCCATACCTTCCTTATCGCCGGGCTCGCCTACGGCCTGCGCCGCGCCCTCCTCGACGAAATGACCATTACCGAAGGTGTGGAATACGAGCGTTACGTGGCGGAATGGCTGGCCCAAAATCCGGGCAAGACCCGCCTCGACGTGCCGCAGCTCACCGTGGATCTCAGGGGCGCCCGCATCGTCGTCCCCGGCGATGTCGCCAGCGAATATCAGATCCGCGTCCCGGTCACGTCCGTAGAAGAAATGTACATCCAGAACGAAAAAATTTATATGCTGATCGTGGAGTTCGGCCTCAATACCCCGAACCCGCTCCGCTTCCCCCTCTACGCTCCCGAGCGCGTCTGCAAGATCGTCCCGCAAGCCGGGGATGAAATCGACGCCATCATCTGGCTTCAGGGCCGTATCATCGACTAGATCCCCAGCTGCCTGAGGCGGGCATTTCCCGGCCTCGGGCAGCGGCGCCCCTCCTCCGGAACGACGCAGAAAGGAGCCCCGCCGTGTCCATGCACGAAATCGAAGACTATATCGAAGAGGCCATACGGGTCGTATCCCGTTCCGATATGCCCGTTTCCGAAAAGCGGAGCATGATTTATTCGCTGCTCAGGCTGGAGGAGTACGGCGATTGCGGGTTCACCAACCTGCGGACGCTGAAAGAGATGATGGACTGCCAATACACCTTCGTCTTCGACAAGACGGAGATGTATGACTATGAGGCGAATCGGGGCTATTACGACGACCTTTCCAAGAAAGGCGGCTGTTCACAGGGCGCTCCCTATACGCTCGTCGCCCGTGATGCCGTGACCAACGAATGGGTAAAGCACGGCGACAAGGTTTGCATCGACAGCGGCTCCGACGCGTGGCGAGGCATGGTGACCGCCGGGGCCATTGCCGGCGAGGGCGCGGCCCCCGTGGAACGGCTGGAAAATCTGGACGTGCTGCGAAAGGTGAAGAAGCTTTGGGGCCCGATGGACGACTACTTCATGCAGGCGCACGGCGGCCTCTTCCTCCTTTCCGGAGCCATTGACGATTTGCCGGAAGAGGAATTCCCTGAACACTTCGGCATGACCAAACAGGACTTTGAGGACGAATACGGCGACTAGCCGTTCTCCGTTTTCAGAACGGACCGCCACCGGACGGCCCAGTACAGCGACTTTTTGAAAGGAAACAGACAATGCGCAGCCAAAAAATGACGTTCGGTCTTGAAAAGGCCCCCCATCGCTCCCTGCTCTACGCGCTCGGCCTGACCCGCGAAGAGATGAAACGCCCGCTCATCGGCGTAGTGAACGCCGCCAACGAAGTGGTCCCCGGCCACCTGCATCTCGGCAAAATCGCCGAGGCCGTCAAGACGGGCATCCGCATGGCGGGCGGCACGCCTATGGAGTTCCCGGCCATCGCCGTGTGCGACGGCCTGGCCATGAATCATGAAGGTATGCGCTTCTCCCTGACCTCGCGCGAAGTCATCACCGACTCCATCGAAATCATGGCTACGGCACATCCTTTCGACGCGCTGGTGTTCATCCCCAACTGCGACAAGATCGTCCCCGGTATGCTCATGGCCATGATGCGCCTGAACCTGCCCTCCATCATCATGAGCGGCGGCCCCATGCTGGCGGGACGGAACAACACCGACCTCATCAGCGTGTTTGAAGGCGTCGGCGCGGTCCGTAACGGCACCATGACCGAAGAAGAGCTGGAAGACCTGACCGAAAACGCCTGTCCCGGCTGCGGTTCCTGTTCCGGCATGTACACCGCCAACTCCATGAACTGCCTGTGCGAAGCCATGGGCGTGGCCCTGCCCGGCAACGGCACGACGCCCGCCGTGTCCGCCGCCCGTATCCGCCTTGCCAAACAGGCGGGTATGCAGGTCATGGAACTTCTCGAAAAGAACATCCGCCCCCGCGACATCGTGACCGAACAATCCGTCCACAACGCTGTGGCGGCGGACATGGCTCTCGGCGGCTCCACCAACACGACCCTCCACCTGCCCGCCGTATTCGGGGAAGCCGAACTGAGCCTGTCTCTGGACATCTTCGACGACATCAGCCGCAAGACGCCCAATATCTGTAAGCTTTCTCCCGCCGGGACGCAGCACATCGAAGACCTGCACCGCGCGGGCGGCATCCCCGCCGTCATGGGAGCCCTGCTCGACAAGGGCCTCGTGCACGGCGAGGCGCTCACCGTCACCGGTAAGACGGTGGCTGAAAATATCAAGGAACTCAAGGCCCACATCATTGACCCCGACGTCATCCGTATCGACAAGCCCTACGCCAAGGAAGGCGGCATCGCCATCCTGCGCGGCAACCTCGCGCCCGACGGCGCCGTGGTGAAGCAGTCCGCCGTGGCTCCCGAAATGATGGTCCGCGACGTGACCGCCCGCGTGTTCAACAGCGAGGAAGAAGGCGTGGAAGCCATCCTCGGCGGCAAGATCAAAAAGGGCGACGTGGTGGTCATCCGGTATGAAGGACCCCGCGGCGGCCCGGGTATGCGCGAAATGCTGACCCCTACGTCAGCCATCGTGGGCATGGGCCTCGGCGCGGATGTGGCGCTCATCACGGACGGTCGTTTTAGTGGCGGCAGCCGGGGTGCGGCCATCGGCCACGTATCCCCCGAAGCGGCGGACGGCGGCCTCATCGGGCTCGTGCAGGACGGCGACACCATCCATATCGACATCCCCGGCCGTAAGCTGGAACTGGTCGTCCCCGAAGCGGAAATCGAAGAACGCCGCAAACACTTCGTCCCCGTGGAAAAGGATGTAAAATCCCCGTTCTTGCGCCGTTACGCCAAGCTGGTGACCTCCGCATCCACCGGCGGTGCGTACAGGAAGATCTAAAGTTGTCTCCGAGCGGCTACCATTTACAAGCCATCCCCCAGCCTCCTTCATTCGGGAGGCTGGGGGAATTCTTTTAGGCTTCTGGCATTTTTCTGGCACCTACGTGGAGGATAGGGTTCGGGGGAGCCTCAAGCCTACTCTTTCGCTCCTTTGCACCTTAAGAAACCATCTCTTGCCGATTGGAGGAAATACGGGACTGGTGAGCTCATATGGTAACCGTTTTGTACCGTTCACTCCCCATTTACCAGAATGGGGCCGTTGGGGACCGAGAGTTTTCCTCTTATCAAAGTTTTTTTGTTAATTTTTTATAAAATAAATACAGTATATTAACTATACGTTTCAACTTTTTTTCATTTTTCCCTTTTTTCTCGTTGACAGCGGTGGATGATTTTTATAAATAGTTCTGGCTGTGCAGCTGCGGCGAGCAGAAAAGCACGGTAAACGTCCCCATCGTCTAGCCGGCCCAGGACAGCGGCCTTTCACGCCGTCAACAGGGGTTCAAATCCCCTTGGGGACGCCAAATGAAATCAAAGGGTTACATGAAAATGTAGCCCTTTTTTCGTATGTGGGGCAAATCTGCCCCACGCTCTGCCCCACAGATTTGGAAAATTTTTTGAAAACTATTATGATAGCCCCAAAAGGGGCGTTGAGGGAAAGAACTATAGAGTATCAGAGGGGAGCATGCTGAAAAAATTTGTCTGCTTAGCAAAATCGGCTCGCGAGGGTGGCTTCTGCATCGCAGGAAAAGAAATTCTTGCTAATGGCGGTATCGGCAACTGGTTTCGTCCAATAGGCAGCAGTGAAGAAGCTTTGCCCATTGCAGATTGCACATTCAATATCGGGAATGTTGTTGCTTGCGAGGTGAGTAATCACGCGCCTAGCCCTACGCAACCAGAAAATTATAAAGTTGCCTTAAGGCCAAACTGGCAAGTACACGGTGTCTTTCCAAAGCAAAATATTAATTTGTTAGTTGATTCCCCATTATCTCTCTGGAGTACCGGATTTAATTGTTCTTCTCGTCATGGGATGAATGATAGAGTATCTCTGAATACTCTTTATAGAGTAAATAATTCACTATATTTTATTAGAATCGCAGGTGGAACAGTTATAAAAAAGGATCAGAGTGATGAAGAACGTCAAAATACTAAAATTAGGCTTGCATTCTCATACAAAAATAAAGATTATTCACTTGTGGTAACAGATCCTGCTTTTACCGATTATTACTGGAACACTTTAAAACTTGGCGAATCAACAGAAATAGGTTCATGTTACCTTACTATTAGTTTAGGCAAGCCATTTAATAATTATTGTTATAAACTGGTTGCAGGTCATGTCTCTATTTAATTTATTCACGATCGGTTATTCAGGGTTTGCGATCGAAGATTTTATCGCTGTATTAAAAAAAAATTCTATTGGCGCACTTGTTGATATAAGGAGTTCCCCCTATAGTTCACATTTTAAAGACTATGATATTACAAATCTAAAATGTTTACTTAATAAAAACATGATATACTACTTATTTTTAGGCAATGAACTTGGAGCGCGACCTAACGACCATTCCTTATATACGAACAGAGTCGCGGATTTTAGTAAGATGGCAGAATCAGAACTTTTCATTGATGGCTGTGCACGAGTTAGAGAAGGTCTTAATAAGTTTTCCATATGCTTGATGTGTGCTGAAAAAGATCCGGCAACCTGTCATAGAGCAATTTTGGTTGCCAATAATTTTCGAAATATATATCCAGAGATCAAGATTTTTCATATTCATTCACAGTCAAAAATTGAGCCACAAGAAAAATTGGATAGACGAATAATGTCTATGTATAAACTGGAACAAGAAAATCTTTTAAAAGATGAGGCAGAAAGACAAAAGGAGGCTTATTTATTGCAGGAAAAAAAAATAGCCTATAACCTTGAAAGCGAATGAGGGAACAAATGTCCGTATTGTATACAGTCGGTTTTTCTGGAAAAGATGCAAAAACATTTTTTGAACTTTTAAAATTAAATAATGTTCAAACATTACTTGATATTCGTTTGAATAATGTATCACAGTTGTCTGGATATACTAAAAAAAATGATCTTGCTTATTTTTTAGACAAAATATGTGATATAAAATATAAACATCTACCAATACTTGCTCCAACTAAAGAAATTTTGGATGCTTATAAAGCGAAAAAAATATCTTGGAATGATTATGAAGCGAAATATATACATCTTATCAATGAAAGAAAAATTGAAAATGAGCTAAAAAATATAGATTTTAATAGGGCTTGTTTGCTATGTAGCGAAAAGTCTGCCGAACAATGTCATAGGCGGCTAGCAGCGAATACAATTAGAGATATGTTTATGGTTGAAAAGGTTATTCATTTATAAAAAAGGAGTAATGTTTATGATCACACAAGAACGTATGGTCCAATTTGAGTATCTTCTTTTACAGATATTGCATTTTGTAAAATTTGAACTATCAGTACGTGATGCTGGAATATGTGCTTTTTTTAGTACTGCAGATCAATACGAAAAAAGAGAACCAACCATTAGAGATATGGTAACGCGTTCTTGTAAGGCAAATATTGATATATTCTATAATTCAGTCAACGCTCTTTTTTCTGGTGACAATACGCTATTTAAAGTTAAATATTATACATATATGCCAATAAATTGGCATAAAAAGATGGATGAAACATGCAATAAATTTATAACATCCGGCATTAATCCACCAGCCGAATCTTCTGAGAAATATGTGCAGCTTATCAAAAGATTTACAAAGAGTTCCCAAGATGAAAAGCGTATGATTATTAGAGCGCTATCCGAAACTCAAAGCAAATCGTAATCGATATTGGCGGCTATGACTGCGGCTTTAGCTTTAGCGCAATGAAGGCGGCGGGGGCGTGTCTTTCTTTTGGTTTTTCTGGCCTTCCCGCTGTCGTCTGGCCTCGGTCAGATATTTGGTCAGGGTTTGAGGTTTCACTTCAATCCCTTTCTCGTGCAGGCGTTCGACGATCTCCTGTGTGTCAAAGCCGCGCTTTTTCATCCGCTCCAGCGTCGGGGCAAGGGTAAAAATGGCCTGCTTCACGGTCATGGCGCGGTTTCCATCCAGTGTGACGGCGGCGGGCTTGAGCTTGGCGAATTCCTGTCGGATTTCTTTAAGTTGGCTGGCTGTGATGGTCATGGTGTTTTCTCCTATGATTGACGGGGAATACCCCAGGATTTGGCTTTTGCCTTTGGCAGTCAAGCGGCACGCTTGCCCACTCCTTGCGCCAGCAAGGTATAGTGGGCTATATCTTGCTGCTGCGCCAAGATTTTCGTCAGATTCCTCAGCGCATCCTCATGCCACGCGGGCGGTTTGGTTTTTCGGCCTCTTGCGGAATTTGCCGTTCACGCTCCGCTGCTAATCTGGCCTGTTCCCGGTTACGGGCATTCATTTTCCTTTCGCCCTCTCGCTGAAGCTGAAATTCCTGAAAACGGATATAATTGCCGGAGAGCTGAATAAACTCTTGCATATCCGTCAGTTTCAGGTTTGCCTTGTCTTTTTCTCGTGCCATGTGCGCTTTGAGATCTTTATTTTCTGATTCCAGGGCCAGAATTCTGGACTGTGCCATCCGCACAGCTTCATGCGCCCTGTCGCGCTCATACAACAGGTTTTGCGCCTGCTGTTTTCGCATGTCCCGTTCTCGGGCTACTTCTTCCTTGTCGGAAAGGGCTTGTTGGTACGCATTCAGTTTTTCCTGGGCATGGACGAGCACTTCTTTAAAATTGAAGAAGTTCACGGCAGGCAGTTTGGGGCCATTTTTTAATTTGGCTTCGGCTTCAGAAATTGCCTTTTTCCTGCTTTCATTTTCTTCCTCAAGAGAGGTTTGTTGCGCTTCGGCAAGTTCAATCTGTTTTTGGAGGTCAAAAAGGATTGCCTCCAATCGGGCTGCATCCTGCCGCATGGCGGCTATCATTTCCTGCTGTTGCTTGAATTCCCTGGTATCCAGATGTTTTTTTGCCGAGCCTTTTTGCTGCTCCACGCCGCGCTCGATCCGGAAACCACATTTTTGCAGATGCTTCGGCAATTCATCCTGCAATTTTCTGAGCGCGGTTTTGGTATAAATATCCTTGGCACAAAGCCTGCCGTCCGACGTCACCGGCACATGGAGGAAGTGCATGTGCGGCGTTTTTTCGTCCATGTGCACCATTGCGGAGATGACGTTTTCCTTGCCGACAAAATCTGTGAGATAGGCTGTGGCTTCCTCGAAAAAGCGTCTGGTTTCATCGGCATTGAGTTTGTCAAAAAATTCTTTGTCCGAACTGACAACCAGGCCGCACATATGAACCGCATCTTTTCTGACAGCCTTAACCATGAGCAGGTCGTCAATGCGATTTTGAATGGTTTCGGCATAACTAGAGGAGCTATTGTCGCATAGGTCGTAGTTTCCCACGCTCCGGCTGTAATCAATGTCGGGGTTGGAATGGCTTTCGCGTTCGCGCCGGTTGTGCGACTGAATGCCGCGAATGGCGTCTTTCTTGAATTTGTCCATATGCAAGACGAGGAGTGACATTGTTTTCTCCGTTTTTTTTGGGGGGGGGCGACGTGGGCACAGGGGCGAGGCAAGGGATAACAAGAAAAAAGCGCGTCCACCTTTTTTTCGTGCCCACCTTTGATTTCTTACAGGTGGGCGTAACAAACAGATGTCGCATGGGCTTTTGCCCACCTGCCCACCATGCCCACGCAATTTTTGGATACGGTTATGACGGTTCATCATCACTGCTGCCTTCATCAGGCAAAACGAGAACGTAGGCCCTGATCCTGCCCATGCCGGGCAATTCGCGCTTTGTGGTATTCTTGCCGTCACTGAGTTGCAGCCATCCGGCCTTGCGAAGCACAGCCGCCGCGCGCCGGGGTGAAAAACCTTTGATAATCTCGGCTCTGAACGATTCCGGCAACACGATATATTCGGTGATGTCCCGGACGTTACGTCTAAAACCAACGCGGTTGGGGCATGTGGACATTTGTGTGTCCAAGTCCTGAAAACGGCTTGCTCCGTGCTGCTCGATGAACAGACGTACAGCGGCCAGAATGGCCGCGTTCTCTGAAGCGCCGATGCCGCCGCGCGCGGCCAGCCAGTCATGAAAACAGTGTTCGGCACAGCCTGGAGCGTCAAAGTCGGCGGGCAGAATCTCCATCTGCACGGCCAGACCTCCGGCCAGTCCGCAAAGCGCGAAGCGTTGGGCCACGCGCCGCACCTGTCCGTCCGCTCCGGCAGGCACAAGACGATTAACCGTGTTGGCAAGAGCCGGTTGCAGCTCGGACAAAACCGTGGTCATGGTGTCGGGTTCGGTCAGTTTGTGCAGAAAGGCGCGGCCCGCGTGGCCGTAATGAAGATCGGTCAACTCCTTGAGGCGGTTGACCACGGCTCCGGCATGAGGAAAACCGTGCAGTTCTGTGAGCATGGACGTATCCACGGGAAGCCCGACAAAGCGGACTTCCTGTCCACCTCTGGACTTCAGCCCGTTTTCGGCCAGCTTGTCGGCCAGGCCGAGTTCACCGCTGGAGAGAAAAAGCAGACGCCAGGAATGGGATTTGCGAAGATGGCCTTCGCGGCTGGAACGTCCCTTGCCCTGACCGTTGGCCAACATGTAGGCGCATTCGGCCAGAATCTTGCCGTTGACCTGTCCGACTTCATCCAGAATCAGCACATTGTCGTTGTGCAGGACTGCAATGTTCTCAAGGCCGTTGTCCGTGGCGCGCCAGCTTCGGACGTGTTCCGGCCCGCCCCAGACGGACGCGGCAATCTGGAGGGCCGTTGTCTTGCCGGAGGATGATCCTCCCTCAAAGCTGAAGCCGCCGCCTTCCAGACCGGCCAGACGCAGCAACGGCCCGGCGAAGGCCGCGCACAGGGCGAAGCTCAAACGGGAATTGCCGATGGAGAGTGTGGCTATCTCCTTCCAGCCATCCAAAGTTCCGGCGGTGCGGTACAGATCGCCGTGATGCGCGGATTGCAGCACCACGCTTTCGCCAGAGGTGTTGCCGTACACGGCATCCGGCAGGATGTAGGCGGCCTTGTCCCAGCCGGTACGGGGAACGCAACGAATGCGCCGGACAGGTCTGACAGCGGCCAGAAAATCCACCAGCTTTTTTCTGGCAACGGGATTACCGAACCAGCCGCCGGAAGCCAGGCTGCTGTACCAGTCCGCGCCCTGCCGAAAGAGCAGCTCAATGGGCATGGGCCAGGTATGCTTCTTGCCGTCCGGGTCAGCCCATTCCAGCATGAGGCCCCACTCGTTGCCCTCGCTGTCGCGGGTCATGCCTCTCACGGAGAGCGGAGGCCCGATGCGGACTTCGTTCATCTCGCCGTCCGGCTTGGTTTCCAGCTTGTACAGTCCGGCGCGTTTGCCATCGGGAACAAGAAAGAAGCCTTCCGGCATGGGACAATCGGTATCCTGCTTGCGGGCGGATGCAATGACAGCGCGGACAGCCTCAAGAGAACGCAGCCGGTGCAGATCGTTGAAATCCGTCGCCCTGCCGTCATGTGCCGGGCAGAGGGCCAGCTTGCCGCCCACAGCCTGCGCCGCGCTGGAAGCCGCTTCCCTGCCGGGATTCCACGGCGAGCCGTCGGGTTTGACGGTTTCGCAGTCGGTGTCCGCGCAAAGCAGGATTTCCCGATCCGGATACCGGGCACGGGCTAGTCGGGCGACGGCTTCCAGATTTCCGGCGTTGAAGGCGATCAGCACGGCGTGTCCGGTAGCCAGATGCAGGCTTGCCCCTGTGGCATAGCCTTCGGCAATGAGCAAGGGTCCGTCTTTGGTTCCGTTTTTGGCAGGAATGGAGAAGAAGCCGCCGGACGTTTTGCCGCCCCTGAGAAAGAACTTGTCCGTACCTTCGGCAGGCTTGTCCGGCAGGATGAATTGCAGGCTCTGGATTTTTCCGGACTGGTTCAGCAGGGGAACAATAAGTCGCCCGTCCTCCGTCTGCCGCAGGCCGATGGCCGGGACTTCCTTTCTTTGCAGGTAAGGATGGTTGTCCCCGACAGGACTGGCATGATTCCAGATACTGATTGCCAGCTTTGCGGCTGCCTGCCAGCGGCGGGCCTGTTCGGCTTCGTTGTGCGCTCTGATGGCCCGGATGCGTTCATGCAGGGCTTTGCGCTGGGCGGCGGTCAATTCCTTTTCCGGCCTGGCCGTCCACGTTCCCTCATCGCCGGTGCGCCAGTTCTTCCACCAGAGGGAGGCCGGAGCGTCCAGAAACGCCTTGTATGCGCCGTCCCTGCGCCGGGGCCTGTCCGTTGTGCCGCAACGGTGCAGGAGGCCGTCGGCCTGAACGGCCTCGACCTCCAGCCCCGCTGAACGCAGACACTCGGCAAAACTGTGCAGAATGTCGGCGTTCATGCCTCATCTCCAAAGTCGGCAGGCATAAACTGCAAGTCATGAAAAAGCTGGGGGATCATCGCTGGTTCCTGTAACGGCGGTCGCGTTTGGTGCTTTCCAGCGTTTCTATGGAGCGGGACGCGAAGAACTCGTCAAGGTCTGCCTTGTCATACAGCACGCGGGTGCCGAGTTTGGCGTAGCGCGGGCCTTTATGCTTGCAGCGCCAGACTTCAAGCGTATTGGGCTGAATGCCGAGATAGGCAGCAGCTTCCTGGGTGTTGAGCTTTTGCTTGGGAATCATGGTTGTATCCTTCTTTCGCGAGATTGTCCGCATGAGGCGGCGTTTGAAGGAAGGATACCGGCCTTGAAAGAGAAGAAAATTCCCGGCGCTGTGCCGGAGAAAGGAAAAAATCTCCGAGTTCTGTCAAAACTCGAAGATTTTTTATTTATTGAATTATCTCAAATGATTAAGAAATGGCGAGTTGTGTGAGGAATCGCAAAAAATGTTTCACAGAAGCAAGAGATTTGAGCGAAGTTTCAATGTTCCTTGTCGCGTCCTGGACTTGTTTGAGAGTACTCGCCCAAGGCAAGGCGAACTTCTTCCATTGCCCAACCTGCCAACTCAAAGGGGGTATTGCTTTTGGCTTTTTGGGGTGTATGAAGCGCATCCTGAACAGCGGGCTTGAGTTCCGGGAAGGCTTCGAGTTCCCGTAAAAATTCTTCCTGAATTTTGGTGCGGGTGTACTTGGTTCCAGGCTCGGCCTCGGCAACCAATCGGTTCACCAGAGGATAAATAACACGCCGGACAGGCCGTTTGGCGTTTTCCCGACTTTCCAGACTCTTTTCTCTGCCGGAAAGGGTTCGCTTTTTATTCTGATATTCGGCTTTTTCGGCAAGTAATATTTGATTTTGTTCCATGACATCATTCATTTTTGTCTGCTGTACCGAGAGTGCGCCCTGCAGGTTGGTAATGGTCTCTTCCAGATCGCGGATACGCGCTGTATAGGCAGAAAGAGCCTCCCGTCCATACTTTTCCAGAAGATATTCATAATCGGCAGCATCAAGACACAAACGTTGTTGACCGATATAGGTGCTGAAAATATTCGCATCGCTCAGAGTTGAGTTGTATGCGAAGGTATAGAGGCGTACAGGGATACTATATTGTTCCATTTCAAGAAATGGTTTGGAGGCAATAAAAATAGGAATTCCCTGCTTGCGAACGAAGTCTATTCTGTCTTCAGGAGTATGTATGCCAATATGCTGCATAGCCTGTTTGAATTCAATAACCTTGGGGAGAATAACCGGCCTTGACCATTGCAGTTTTGCAACCTGCCGGATAATGAGTAAACCTATGATTCCACAAAATGTTCCAATAAAAATGAGATCGAGGAAAAATTTTTCATCGCGTGCGTTAATGAGAATGGTAAATGCGTTGACAGCTTGTTCGGAAATAGAACCTTGTTTATTCGCTTCATGGATGATATTAAGAAAAGTTTTCTTGTCCAACCAGTCAAGAATAAATGCTGTTACAGAGATAGTTATGACATATGTACAAAATACAACACATTTTTGGGCTATACCACGCTGAAAAATGGTCAGCTTTGTTGATGAAGGTAGCATGAGCTATTCCTTTTTATCTGTATCCAGTTCTTTTTCAATTTCTTCAACACTGGGCAGGCTCGTCTTGAGTTCTTCAGGAATGGCCCGTGTTAGAGTATACTCTGACACGGCAAGAGGCGTTGTTATATTTCGTAAAGCATATTCAGCAAGCAACTTGTTCTTGTTTTTACACAGGATAAGGCCAATAGTCGGATTGTCCTGTTCATGGCGAAGTTCATTATCCACAGCAGAGCAATAAAAATTGAGTTTGCCGGCATATTCTGGCTTAAACGGGCCTGCCTTTAGTTCAATAACAACATAACAGCGTAATTTGAGATGGTAAAACAAAAGATCCAAAAAGAAATCTTCTCCGGCAACTTCAAGATGAATTTGTTTGCCTACATAGGAAAAACCCGAACCAAGTTCGAGCAAGAATTCAGTAATATGTTTGACCAGTTCCCGTTCAATTTCTCGTTCCTGCGCTTTTTCACCCACGGACAGGAAATCAAAAATATACGGATCTTTCAGAACCGCGTACGCCATATCCGATTGGGGGGCAGGCAACTGGTCTTGGAAATTGCTGATTTTAAGCGAAGTGGCTTGGCGTTCGTGCAAGCCGCTTTCTATCTGCATGGTTAAAATAGCACGGGACCAGCCATGCTCTATAGCTTGCAGGCCATACCAGAGGCGCTCGTTTTCCGCCTTGAGCTTGTTGATAAGCACCATGATATGGCCCCAGGGCAATTTCGCAGCAACTTGCTGCGAAATTGGACGTTCCCCAAAAATTTCAGCGGCTTGCTTCATATAAAGTAAATTGCGAGGGGAAAATCCTTTCATGTCGGGGAAGGCTGCCCGCAAGTCATCAGCCAGTTTGCTAATAACTCTGGCCCCCCATCCTTCCCGGCGCTGTTGTTCAAGAATTTTGCGACCTATGCTCAGATAAAGACCCACAAGTTCGCTATTGGCCGCAAGCGCGGCCCGCATCCGGGCGGCGTGAACCTGAGCTTTCAACTCTTCCAGAATCACGTCATAATTTGTCGGGATGGGAGTATTTTTTACCATGCTCTGCTCCGGAACCAATTTCGCAGCAGGCTGCTGCGAAATTGGTATGTCGGTTTCCATGCTGTTATTCTGAACGGTTTTTCTTGCTGATTGCCTTGGATGCTGGTTGTTCTGCTTCTACCGCATCCTTATCCCCTTGAGAAGGGGGCCGCACCGAGTCAAACAGCGCCCCGGCCACACCGGAAGCCTTTTTCAGCGCGTCATCATGCAAATGAGCGTAGCGTTGGGTCATCTGCGGGCTGGAATGGGTCAGCAATTTTTGCAGCTCGTACATGGAAACCTGCCCGGAGCTGGCCAGCCACGAGGCAAAGGAATGGCGCAGGCCATGCAGGGGGCGAAACGATTCGGGCAATCCGGCCTTCTCTTTCACACGCTTGAGCATATCCGTAATATTGCCCCTCGGCTTGTCGTCATACCGACCGGGGAAAACGTAGGGGCTTCTGGTCTGTGGCAGAGCGGTCAGAATAGCCCGTGCCTGGTCATTCATGGGTATAGTCTCTGTTTTGCCTTTCTTGGCGACCGAGCCTCGCAACGTGATGAATCCCCGCTCAAAATCAAGGTCTTCCCATTGCAGATTGAGAAGGGCGCTACGACGCATCCCGGTGAACAGCGCCAGACGCACAAGGGAAGCCAGCGTCTGATCCGGCTCTTCGTCCAACGCCTTCAGCAGATTTTGGACTTGTTCCGGGGTAAGATTCTCCGTGACCTTGTTGTCCACTGTGGGCATGGTGATGCGGAGAGTGCTGGGAATGGAATCAACATAGCCTTTCTGCAAGGCGAAATTCAGGATACGTTTGACCAATGTCAGAACATGCTTGACTGTTTGTGGCGATTTTCCCGCTTTTTCCAGTTTGGCGCGTAACTTGTCTATGTCGTGAATGGTCAGTTCGGGAATGCTTTTCGTCCCCAGAGAAGGAGCGATATGAAGGTTGAAGCGGATGCGATCATCCTTGATGGAGCGATTGGAACTTTTGGCTTCCTCGAACAGGCTCCACAGCCTGTCGAAACTGTATCGTGATTCTTCAGCCATCTTTGCGGCGCGAACAGCAGCGCGTTTTTCCTCATTGGAGGCGTCTTTGCCTTCCATGCGTAAACCACGGATGCTGGAGGCCTTGGCGGCGGTCATATTGTCGCGGTATTGTCCTCCGACTTTCTCCTCGATGAGCTTTCCCTGTTTACGGTATCGAACATAATAGACCTTTTCCATCCCATGCCCTGTGGAACGGGGGACTTCAACAAAATACACGCCTGCATAGCCTACGACCGCCTGTCTTTTTCTGCTTGCCATATTGCCCTTGACCTCTTTGGGTGTGCTATGCCCCCACATATACAGGATAGGATGGGCATTAATTCCTTGATAACGGCGAAAATAGCCGCTTTCATCTGCCCCACACTATGCCCCACAAACGGCATAAAGTCCAATCGAAGTCGGCGGCTTTTTAGAAAAGAAAAAGTGAAATAACTATGTGAAATATATATTCTAGTAAAAGTGGGGCAAGGTCTGTCAAAATGGCTGTCACGGCCTTTCACGCCGTCAACAGCGGTTCAAATCCGCTTGGGGACGCCAACAGACATCAAAGGCTGTCGTTTTTTCTACTACTAGGTAGGAAAGGCGACATGCCAAGAGTACCCTTCCTTTTTAAGGCGACAGAGAATATCCCGAACACACAGGGGTCTTCTTTGTTGCCTTTTTTTGTACCGAAAAGGATCGGCTGTAAAGTCCGCATGTGCGCCACCCTCCAGCTCGGGAGGCTCCGCAATGCGTAGACCCTGCCCGGACCTCCATCCTCTCGTCGCCAGACACCTCGGCATCCACCTGATGTACGCGCCTCCCTATCGGCATGTACCTCACACTCCGCTCCGGCCTCTGGTGGTCTGCGGCACTCCCCCCTTCGCCGGAGCCAAGTTGTACTGCTCAAACCTGCGCATGGGGCTGAGACGGCGCTTCATCATGGACATCGCCCAGGGGCTTTCCGTCTTTCCCCTTGTTTTCCTGTTTGCGCTACCCGTGAGCCAGCTCATAGATGATCCGCGCTGGTATCTGATCTCGATCATTCCCCAAACCTGTATCGTCGTTGGCCTGGTACACTCCGAATTCTGCCACTCTCTCTATGCAAGATTCGCCAACTGCTGGATGAGGAGGTTCCCACATGCGTGAGCGCAAACCTATCCTCAATCCCAAGCTCCGTTATGAAGATGTGGCCTTCATCCGGGAAACGTATGGCCTGCGTGCCGCGCTGTTTTTCCCTGCCCACAGGATGTACGCGCCTCCTCTGGCCGCGCCTAAAGGCCGGGCCTTCAGGCCCATCCGCCCGCTTCGGGTGCGCCACCTAGTCGATTTTCCCGGTTGTACACAATTCTTCGCTGATACTCGCTATCAGAAGATACAAAACTTTATCATTTCAGCAACAAAGTTCTGTCTGTCGTTAGGGAGCTGTCTCACGTCTTGCTTAGTATACATCGCAACGCAAAATTTGCCTTTTTTTCTACAATTGCTTGCTATGTTAGGAGTATTCCTTTCTGGAGGGATGTTATCTGCCATTTATCTTAGAGGGGCATCCCATCCGTTTGCTATGCGTATTGCCCGGTGCTGGATGAGGAGGTTCCCCCATGCGTGACCTCCCCTTCCTCCTCCGACTGCACGTCCTTCCTCCGCTGGCTCGGTTCCCCAGGATTCACCTGAAGCCGTACCTGCCTCTTGAAGTGCGCTACCTCATCCGGCCCTTGGGAGAAGTCTTTCTGTACGTTTCCAGTGCCCCCGACAACCGTACCAGTTTTGACGATCTTTTCCTGTTCCCCTCTGAACGCTTTGAAATCAATACGCTCATTCCCTCTGCCGGAAACATCCCCTTGTTGCTCAAATTTCTGCCGAGGCCCACAGGCATCTATTCACACCTTACCAATGACTACGTCTTCCTCGGGATGCTTTGCCGCCGTGGATTAGCCTGTCACTATCTGCCTCTTTACGAGGCGAGGTGGCGTCCCCCTTATGAGTATCCAGCTCAGGAAAATATAGCCCTCCCAAAAACGGAACTGGATGAGTTCGTAAACAGTATCTATGTTTTGCTTTTTATACTCAGTGTCTTGGGGGTTGGTTGTGTGGTCTGCTACGACCTTGTGGTATCAAACATAGAACTCTTTGGCCTAACGCGATGAACTTGATAAGGAAATATCATGAAACGCTTCTTCTCCGTGACCACCATGAGCCTCATCATCGTTGGTCTGGGCGTCCAGCCCAGCTCCAGCATGTTCCTCTTCCCGGATGCCTCCGCAGAGTACAAGTCCTACGCGACGCAACCGATCGACATCATGTTTCTCACCCCTGAAGAGGCCTACGGAATGCCGCTTCGCACCTTGAAGGAGCAAAAAATCCACTCGTCCTCAGGGAAGCTCATGCTCATTCTCTCTCCGAATGAGCACGCCCTGTTCCAGGATGGAAAGCTGGTGCGCTACTTCTACATGATCACGGGAAATGACAACCACCGGGTGGAACTCTCCCCCGTTGAAGCCATGCCGCTCATCACGAACCTGCCTCCCGGCATTCTCTACGACGCGGAATTCTTCGCAACCAAACCATTGCAGGAGCGCTTCATCGACAAGATTGACGGCCTCCCATGCACCATCAAATACGAAAACGCCCACTACATCATTTCGATGGAGCGGGACAAACAGGCTTTCGCGGAATAGGCCCTTCCGCGAATAATGCCCTTCGGGGCAAGGCGGACGTGGCGTGTTTTCTTTTTCCTTTCACGCCATGTTCGCCGATAAAGAGGAAATGCAATGTTTGAAGTAGAACGCCAATCAGAAGAAATCTATGCCCTCCTGAACTGGGCTCAGGAGGGCGTCGATCAGGGAACCCGATACCCAGGCATGAGCTACGAACAGGGCATTCTTGATGCACTCATGTGGCTCGATGGTTCCTCCGATCACAACCCGATGGATGACTAATATCCGCTGATGAAGGAAAAAAGATGGTTCCAGCAACTACTCCCAAAACCTGCGCCGACGTCCTGACCAGAGAAGAGGCCAGAGACACTCTGAGCCGCGTCCTGCATGTCTGCCGGGAATCCGGGATCAGAAAGATGGGTATTCCCAAAAGGATTTCCGAAAACAGGGAGCTTGTTCGCTGCCTGTACGAGCAACACATGGCACTTGGCCAAAGTTTTATCCTTTTCATAAAAGAGGCTGAATCTTCCAGAAAATTTTTTGACGCCATTGTGGATGCTCTCAAGGAAACATTCCCGGATGTCAACAAATTCCATTGGGAAATTGTCGATGACAAATCGGGCAGTTCCCTGCCTGAAGAAAACAGACTTGTCATAAAATGTCTGGATGGGCTTATCGCGGTTTGTGGAACCAGTGGGGAGAAACTTGCGAAACTCCAGACCGAAAATCGTGAGATTGTCTATTTGCTGAAAAACAATCCCGCCTTTTCAGAAAGGCTTGGCTTCATCGAAAGCTGGCTGGAAGACCATGAGCTGTTCTTTGAGGATATGCGCCATGCTCTTCAAGGCATTTTTAAAAAGCTTTCGGGTGATGCAGCTTTACCACCCTATGGATGGGTGGGAAATGAGCTTACTGCGTACCTGATACAGTTCGACGCTGGAAAATTTTCGAAGAAACGTCAATCAAAAGGAATCTTGAACATCAAAAACTGGCTCCAAAAAATCATGGAAGCGCCTTGCCTGGTGAGAAAGCCAACAGAAATAACGCGAAACGGCCCTGTGAAACTGAAATGAAGGATGTCCAATGAACATCAAAAACTGGTTCAAATCCCCGGAAGGCCCGATGGATCTGGAAGCCGAAGTCAGAAAGCTCCGCAGCAGCAATAGATGGCTTACGTTCATGCTCATCGTCCAAGGGTTGATTTTTGGGTATTTCGCGTATCTTTATACACAGATAACGACTTTTGCAACGTACCCTAATAATCATATTGGAATGCTGCTTCTTTCCAAAGAAAATATGAGACAGCTTCTCTTACACAAAACAAGGACATCATCACTGACGTTCTCCTCAAGAACCTTGAGGAACGCGGCTATGAACTGAAAATGAAGGATACCCAATGACCATTTTCAGGTTAGCTCAATGGTTCGGGTGGGCCTGTTGTCTGGCTATGACATGGATGGCTCAAGCGCTCTATCACACCAAGGATGATCCTATGGGTGGCATTTTCTGTCTGCTGCTCGGCCTCCTCTTTTCTTTGATTCTGATCCATCTGCTCCTGCTCAGATCATATGAAGAAAAAAACAAAACAAGATATGCGGCAATAACATTCGCATCAGCAAAGGAAAAAGCGGCAACACCGATCTCATCAAAAAAGGAAAAACAATGAGAAATACAATACAAAACTATTTATCAGGATTTGAAATTAAACAATGCACAGTATCTTCATTTTTTCTTTGCGTCGCTGCAATCACCTTGTCTGTGTACACACCATATGAGGACGGGCTCATCAATATAGATACGGAGGCGTTGTGGAGTTCAAAGGCAGCCCTACCTTGCTTCATTCTTGGGATGCTTCTCATCAAGACATTGCTCCTGCGGGAATTAGCTTATGTGTTCGATATACTAACGCTGTTTATCCTCATGAGTTCCCTCTACTCTATGAGCTGAAAACTTGACAAAAGCGAAACGCCCTGCGTCGGGTGGCCGGGTGGCCCACCCCTGACGAGCAACCTGTCAGCCAAATGAAAACAAAGGAGAATGGTATGCGTGCGCGCCGGAAAAGGAACAGAGCAGCCACTCCTCGCTATGAGGAGCAGCATCCGCTCGTAAACCCGCTTTTTGCCCCGCTCTGTAACACGAAGGATCTCACCATCAAGGGACGATTCTACGACATCCTTGATGAGGAACGGGCTCTCGACAACCCCGATGAACGGGCGTTTTACAGAACGGCTCTGGAATACCGCCAGAGGCTGTTCAGCCCGCGCCAGCAGGAAATTCTTGTGCAGACCGCCCGTGCGAAATTCGGGCTTGCGGTGTAACGACAGAAGGGATTCAGCGTGAAGTAACCAAGAAAAAAGAGAAGGCCGTTTTCTGTTGGCGCAGAAAACAGCCTCAAGTCCCTTAGCGGGAAAAGTCAAAACTCACGTGAAATGACTTTATCCCGACTGACTTCCGGCGTCAAGCTAGGGGGGCTTTGTTATACTCTTTTTTCTGCAACCAACAAGGTCGCGGAAATATGAGAACTTTTTCTCCTACGAGTCTTTTTTTCCATGTTCGGGATAAATACCAGCCGCGTTTCATCAAGCGCGACGAACTCATTTCGATTGGCTCGTCCTATCTTTACGGGATCATCTTTGAGTTCTGTGGGGACAAGGATCACTGCTATCCATCCCAGACCACGCTGGCGCTCTTGTGCAAATCGTCTACCCGCACGGTTCAGAACTACACTGCGCAGCTCGTCAAGGCAGAGTACATCGCCGTCAAGAAGGACGAGAAGACGGGACGCAACATCTACTACCTGTTGCTCTCTCCACGCCTGCTTGCCCTGCTCAGAAAGCTCGGCATTCCCACGCATGAAGCACAGATTTCCGGTACCGCTACCGAGAGTGAAGGCTCACAGGAAGCACACGAAAATTTTTCGCCCTATATAAGAGATCAAAGAGATCAAGATACCCCCCTTTCCCCCCTTCCGAAACCGGCGGCTCCCTCCTGCCATAGCCGTACCGGATTCCCCTCGTCAGCTCCAACTCCCCAGAGGGTACAAGGGAGGGGGGATTTTTCCTCTTTGTCTCGAACTGGTGCGTCACAGACAACCCACGTACTGCACCGCCCAACGGAGCACGAGTTCGAGAACTTGTGGGCCGCATGGCCTCAAACCGCGTCCTGGGCCATGCCCTGCAACAGGCAGCTTGCCTTGCGCGTCTATCGCCGGATGCGACGTGCAAGGCAACTGCCGCCCATCGAAAAGCTCCTCGCCATCGTTGAGCAATACAAGCTCAACGACAGCCGCTGGCTCAACGGCTACCCGCCTGAATGCTCGAACTGGCTCCATACCCGCCAGTTTGAAAAGGCCCCTCTCGTGCGCCCGAAAAAGAGCTTCTTCGGGAAGCTCTTCGGCAAGCCCGATCCCGACCCCGTCCTAACCCTGAAGAACGGCATCAGGCTAAAATCTACCGTGCACAAGTGAAAGCTCTCCATGAGCGCTTCACCAGTTCCACACTCTCAGCCACGCCCCCCTCCCCGGTGACGACGCGGATGCGCTGATCTCGCTCTGGCCCGAACCAGAGCGACAGCGCGTTCCCGTCACCGGGTTCCTTAACTATTTGGCAGGGAAAGGGAAAAAGCTCGACGTTGGCCAACTTGTCCCCCTTGCCCGTGAATATCTGGATTCCACGGCCTCGCCAATGAGTCTTGCCGGCTGGCTGCGCCAACAGGGAGGCGCTTATGCCGCAGTTTGAAGTTTCGATCCCGTACACGGGCATCCAGACCCGCATCGTCCTTGCCGACTCTCCTGAAGAAGCACTGGAAAAGGCCAAAAACGGCGATCTTTTCCTCCTGGGGGGCGGGGACTGTGCCGTGGACGATCACTCAGAGGACATATGGTTGAACTGGTATCGAGCCAAAACCGTCCCTCTTGAATGTGAGAATTCGGAAAACGAGCAGAAAATGGTGAGTGTCGTCGCCGGGCTCATGCGCTCCGATCCAGACGTCATCATGATCGGTGAAATCCGCTGCCTGACGCAGGCCCCCAATCTGGCGGCTCTGCTCGGCAAGACGGCTGGAGCCTACAATAACGAACGGGAAGATGCCTGAAAACGGCGGGGAACGGCAATGAAACACCCTCAGATCAGCCTCGGCCTTCTCGCTTGGATACCGATCTCCTTCGCGCTGGCCTACGGCTCCATCAGCTTCGTACTGCTTGAGTCAAATATCGCCTCATGGACGCTCTCTGCCCGTCTCTACTTGTTGGTCGACTGTGCTTGGTTGGTTTGCATATCGAAATTTGCAAAAAGCAGCATTACGTTTCTTGGCCTTCTCATTCTATCGGGCATCACTTCCTACGTCTTTTTCAGCTTTTTGCTCTTCTGTGCCGTCCCCACAGAGTGGTCAGATATTAGCCGTTACCAATCCGTCTTCATGCTTTCATGGCTGGCATCTTCATTTGCTCCTTCCGTGGATGACGCATTTGGCCGACTTTTCTGGTCCACGATGTGTTTTGTCGGACATATAATGATCTCCTTCCCATTAGTCTTCATATACTGAATGCAAAAAAAGCGCTGTGCATGTTTCTTCAATAAACTAGATGGGGAATATATTCATGTCTTCAATATACTCTGATTGGGAAGCCAAAATCCGTTCCTGCGCCGGGGATGTGATCAACCAAGCCTTGGATGATCCTCTCACCTGCGATGTCATGGTCAATCCTGACGGGCGCATCTGGCAAGAACGTTTCGGTGAGCCCATGAAGTGCATCGGAATGATGGAGTCCTACAATCTGGAATCCATGATCCGCTTTCTCGCATCTATTCTCCACAAAACAGTTTCTTACGAACAGCCGCAGTTGGATGGGGAGTATCCCGGTGGATTCCGTTTCTCCGGGGCAATTCCGCCCATTGTGTCTAGCCCTGCCCGCACCATACGCAAACCGGCCAGCCGCGTCTTCACCCTGGAGGAATACCTCGAGTCAGGAATCATAACGGAACGCCAGAAGGAATCCCTGTGCAGAGCCGTTGCGGAACACCAAAACACTCTTGTGGTTGGAGGAACCGGATCAGGGAAAACGACCTTCACCAACGCCCTCATTGCCGAAATGGTGCGCCAGTTTCCTAATGAGCGCCATATCATCATCGAAGATACACGGGAAATCCAGTGTGCAGCCCTCAATGTAGTCTTTTTCCACACAACGGATGAGGTGGACGCGCAGAAATGCCTCAAGCAGGGCTTGAGGTTCAAGCCGACGCGAATCCATTTCGGTGAAGTCCGCGACGGAATCGCGCTCGACTTGCTCGCCGCATGGAATACCGGCCATCCGGGAGGGCTCTCTACGCTTCACGCAAACTCGGCCAAAGACGGGCTTGAGCGCTTGAGTGAGCTGGTGTCGAGAAATCCCCACCCTCCGCGCCGCATCGAAGAAGTCATTGGGAAAGCCGTCCAGTGCCTCGTGTTCATCGCCCAGACGCCGCAAGGAAGGCGGGTCAAAGAAATTCTGACGGTCAAGGGGTACTCCTCCAAGATCCAGGACTACGACCTTCAGGCTGTATAAACAAAACATATACAGGTGGATACAATCATGAACAAACCATTGTTGCTCCTCGTCGCCGTTTTTGCCCTCCTTGCTCTTGCCGCACCGGATGCGCTGGCGACGATGGGCGCGGGCGGTGGCCTTCCTTATGAATCCGGCCTCGAAAAGATTCAGGCCAGCTTGACGGGGCCTATTCCCTTCATCTTCGCCCTGGCAGGGATCATTGGCTGCGGGACCGCGCTTGTTTTGGGTTCTGACATGAACGGCTTTTTGCGGGGTTTTCTCATTGTCATCATCGGCGTCTGCATTCTCCTCGGTGCGCCTACCGTGATCAGCGTCGTAACCGGCAAGGGCTCATTGTTCACAGCGGGGGTATGACGAAATGGCCTTTACTCCGTTCCATCACTCCTTGATCCGCCCGAACCTCATTTTGGGCTGTGACCGGGAAATGATCATGATTTCAGGCATAGCCGCCTTTGCGCTCATTGCCACAGCCTTGGAGTGGGTTGCCGCCTTTGCATCCGTTCTTCTGTGGACACTGAGCCTCCTGCTCTTCCGGCGCATGGCGAAAGCCGATCCTCTGCTGCGTTTCGTCTATATCCGGCACCGGGCTTATCAGGCGTACTACCCGCCCCGTTCAACGCCGTTCCGGGTGAACACGAGAGAATACCGATGAACGCCTTTACACTGATCATATTGATGAGTGCCTGCGCTAATTTGCGTATCTACTCTGAACAAAACAATTCCATCTGCTCCTCCTGAATATAAAAAGGCCTGCCCGGGAAATCCTGGGCAGGCCTTTTTAAAAAAACTGCTAATTCAATATAGTATATATCTAAACTAATAATCACAAGGTATTTCATCGAAAACGGAAAGCTTTTATTACACTGATTGCTTCGATCTCGGAATCAAAGATAGCTTCTTGACCTTCATCAGGAACCATCGACAGGATATTCGCGCAGAACTTCTTTCCATTGGAGGGCATGTGTTATGGCAAAAATAACTCCATTTACGAGCAGCGCGTCAACACGCGGGACCCCATGGGGCAGAAGAAAATATGGTTTGATCCCTCAAACTGCTTGTAGGAAAGGTAAAAGAGAGCACCCATAGATCACCTCTTGGAGCCATAAGGCCCCCTTGCGCACATTTTGATAATGGATGAATCCTAAAACCTAGTGCCCCCTTGACAAGGGTCACATACTCGCATTAGATATATCATATATTAGATCTAGTCAAACATCGCTCTTCCCAAGCTACTCGACGCACATGCCGAATGAACATTCCATACTCTATAACAATCTGTAACAATTATATTTATATGCAATTTAGCACGTATGGGATAGCACCATTTTCATGCGATTCCACCTTGGCAATGAAGTAGCATCCCCTTCATGCAAAAGTAAAAACAAGTCAGCCCATGGCCGTGTACTCTGGAAGAAATTACAATAAACAATCTTTGCGCTGGTCTTCTCTCATTGGTTCGTCGACACTGGCGAGCCTCAAAAAATGGGGTGTTTCCATACAAATTGGCTCTCTACTAGACTAAGTCTAGTAGGATCTTTTCACCTCCATGCAAGGGGAACGACAATGATGGTCAGCTATGGACGATGCGCACAGAAGATATGCCGTATTTTTGCAGAACATCTTGGCATCACTGAAAAACAGGCTCTAGGGATGAGCGCGCCCTTTGGCTGCGGTCTGGGCCATGCCGAGACCTGCGGCTGTGTCGCTGCCGCCCTGTTGGTGCTCGGGCTCCGCCATGCTCCAGAAAGCATGGAAGACGCGGAGAAAATGGCTGCCGTTCTTCAGGAAAAAAGCAGCGAATTCGAAAAACGCTTTGTGGAACGCTGGGGCGGCCTTACCTGCAAAGCTATCCTGAAGACCGACATTGCCGCCACGTCGACAGCTATGAAAGAAGCTGCGGAGGCTGGCCTCTTTGCCACCATTTGCGCACCCATGATCGAGGATACCTGTACTATACTAAAAGAAATGCTTGAGGAGAAGGTATAGCCGTGCCCTGCAGGCGGAATTGTCCGGCTGGGGGCGAACGTTTGATAGCGCATCCCCCGGCGGGCATGCCCTGCGCCCGTCGCGACAGGCTGCGCTCGAACCTGATGCGGGTGGCCGGGGCTGCGCTGTTCGGGCTGGGGCTTTGGGAGATTGTCGCTCTCACCGTGCAGTCCATGCGCGGTATTCCCTTTCCCACACCTTTCGACTGCGCTATCGGCCTTGTGCAGCTCATGGGCGGCTCGCCCTTTCTGGACTTCACCATCTACGAACACACGCTGGCGAGCTGCGCCCGCTGGGTTTCCGGTTTCGTTCTGGCCTACGGGGCCGGTATCGCCTATGCCTTCGCCGCGTTCTGGTGCCCGCTGTTCCGCGCGGTGAGCATGCCTACTGTTGAGGTGCTTCAGCTCATCCCCGGGCTGGCATGGGTCCCGGTGGTCATCCTGCTCTTCGGACTCAGCCCGGCTTCCACGCTCGCCATCATCGTGCTGACGACCTTTCCCGTCATTGCGGTTTCGGCGGCCATGGGCTTCTCCAGCGCGGATACCGATCATGTCCGCGTCGGGCTCATGTGCGGCTATGGCTTCTGGGGCCTGCTGCGCAGCGTCTATTTGCCCAGCGCCCTCCCGCATATCCTGAGCGGCACGCGTATCGCGTTGGGGGTGTCATGGCGCGTGCTTGTCGCCGCCGAGATGGTGGTCGGCTCCGGCAAAGGCCTAGGTTTTGCCATCATCCAGTCCCGCTGGACCATGGACTATGTGTCCGCCTTCGTCTGCATCATTATCATCGCCCTCATCGGACTGGGCCTTGAACGCCTCATCCTTCTGCCCCTTGAACGCCGTACCATCAAACGCTGGGAGATGAGCCATGAACGCTGACATCCTGCATCTTGCCGGCGTACGCAAGTCATTCCCCGGCCCGTCAGGGCGCGGGCAGCTCGAAGCCCTGCACGTATCCGAGCTGACCGTGCGACGAGGCGAATTCCTTGCCGTGGCTGGCCCGAGCGGCGGCGGCAAATCCACGCTTATCAACCTCATCGCCGGATTCTTTCCACCCACCGAAGGCACCATCCTGAAAAACGGCAATCCCCTGCATGGCCCCGGCCCGGATCGTGTGGTCGTGTTCCAAAAGCACGCCCTTTTCCCGTGGTTCACGGCTTTCGAAAACGTGGCCTACGGTCTGCACAGGCGGAAGCTCCCTGCAAAAGATCGCCAAACCCGGGTGGAATATGCCCTGAACATGGTCGGGCTCTCCGATTTTTCTCAGGCTTACCCCGCGTCGCTGTCCGGCGGCATGTGCCAGCGAGTGGCACTGGCCCGAGCATTGGTTCTGCGGCCTGACATCCTTCTGCTGGATGAGCCCTTCGCCTCGCTGGATGCCGTCACGCGCATCAGGCTTCAGGACGAGCTGCTGCAACTGTGGGAATGCCACGGTTGGACCGTCATTCTGGTTACGCATAATCTGGACGAGGCCGTGTATATGGCGGACCGCGTCGCCCTGCTGTACCCGCCGCCGCAGGGGCTGAAACGCGTCCTTACGGTCGACATTCCTCGGACAAGATCTCGCAATAATGCGAAAGTGAAAGAAATATCCGGACGTCTGGCGCAGGATCTCGGCGCAGACGCCTGCAACCTTCAATTAGAGGAGAATCCTGATGCGTAAGCTCCATGCCTTCTTTGCCGCCACTCTCATGTGCGCCATTGCCGTGGTTCTGTGCTGTGCTCCCGTTTCCGCCGAGACCACCTGCCGTCTCGCCTACACTGCCAAGGTACAATACGCCCCGCAGATCCTTGCCCTCAAGAAAGGCTGGCTTTCAGCTCCCGGCGTGGAATTCAAAGCCATCGATTTGGGCATGAGCACAGGCATTGCCGCCGCTGAAGCCGTGGTCAGCGGCAGCGCGGATGTGGCCGTCATGGGCGATGTCCCCGCCATCATCGTACTGGCTTCCGCCCGTCCCTGCGTGCTGGTCTGCTCTTACGGCGGCGGTGAGGACATGCACTCCATCATCGTTTCCGAAAAGTCCGGCATCAAGGCCATCGAAGATCTGGCGGGCAAACGCATCGGCGTTCACTTCGGCTCGAGCACGCATGGCGGCATCCATCGCTTCCTTGAAAAGCATGGCTTATCCTCCTCGGTCAAACTGGTGAACACTCCCCAGAAGAACCTCGTCGAAGCCCTCATCAGCGGCTCCATCGATGCGGTTGCCGCCTCTGAACCGGCTCCCTCTTTGGCGTTGGACAAGGTCCCCGGCTCCCGCCTGCTGACCACCCTGCACGGACTTGGCAACGACTACCCTCTGATGATGGTCGCCACCAAGTCATTTGCGGACGCCCACCCAGAAGCCTTGAAGGCCCTTGTTGAAGGTACCCGTAAGGGTGTGGATTACATCAAGGCCGATCCCGACACAGCCGGTACTGAGCTCAGCGCTTCCACCGGGACCCCCGCCAAGGTGGAGCAGCGTACCCTTCGCAAGCTGGCGTGGGAAGTCCGCCTCGATGACGGCATCGTGGCCAGCCTCGAACAGACCGCAAATTTCCTGAACAGCATCGGCCGCCTGAAGAAGGTCCCGGACATCCGGGGCATGGCCCCGACCGACTTCGTGAAGTAACCCTTCCGGCCCCAAGAGCTGAGAATCCTGTACGGGGTATATCCCTTTCCGTGCATGGGCTCTCAGCTCTTTCGCCCCCAATGCCCTTTGCCATCTGCGCAACCGTATGGAGAAACCATGTTCACACGCCCAGCCGATACTCCGGAAGCCTTCTCTGGCTTCCTCAACGAGCTCTCCGCCCGCACCATGCGCGGCGGAGAACCCTCTCGTGAAGAGATACTCTACCTCCTTGAAACACCACCTGATTCTCCGCAAAGCGAACTGATGCGGAAGAAAGCGCAGGAAATGGCCATTGAGCTCACCGGTAATACGGGCCGTGTTTGGAGTGCCGTGGGCATCGATCGGCGATCCTGCCCCATGAACTGCGAGTTCTGTTCCTTCGGTGAGAAGTGGGGCCTCATCAAAGACGAGTCCGAATGGCCGGATGAGGATGTGGTGAAGACAGCCCGCTTGTCCGTGAGCGGTGGGGTGTCATGGTTCACACTCCGGACGACCGAATTTTACAGCGTTGAACGCCTGATGGCGCTGGCACGCAAGGTGCGCGCCGAAGTCCCCGGCGATTACGCGCTAGTGGTCAATACCGGCGAACTCGACGCGGAAAAGGCCCGGCAACTGAAGGACGCGGGCGTTACGGGCGTCTATCACACCCTGCGTTTGGGCGAAGGGGAAACCACCCGTTTCGAGCCCGCCACACGTCTGGCCACCATGTCGGCCGTGTGCGACTCGGAACTTGAACTCTACCATATGGTTGAGCCGCTCGGGCCTGAGCACGGCAACGAAGAGATCGCCGACCGCCTGATAGCCTCCCGTGACTGCAAGGCAGCCCTGAGCGGCGTGATGGCCCGCGTCAATATCAAAGGAACGCCTTTTGGGGACAAGGAGCCTGTCAGCGAATCCCGCGTGAGCCAGCTGGTGGCCGTGAGCCGTATCTGCGGCGGCAGCTCCACCCGTGATATCTGCGTAGTGCCGCCGACAAAACGTTCCCTACAATCTGGAGCCAATGTGGTGACCATCGAAATCGGTTCTGTACCGCGCAGTGAACTCACAGAGCACGGCACGGCTTGGAACGGCTTTGGCCTAAAAGAGGCGCTAGAACTTTTGCAAAGTGCCGGGTATATGGTCAACAGGCTTGAATAACATATTTTCCGAGAGGCTCTTTTCCCCGAAAGAGCCTCCCTTGCCTCCCAAAACATCGGAGGGAACCATGCTTGAGGAATTTCATTACCGTCCCATCGGCATCATACGCAGCGAGCACACCGATCCTGCAAAGAGCCCCATTCAGCCCTGCTACGCTGAAGGCTGTCTCGGCACAGTGGAAATTTTTCCGGAATACACTGAGGGCCTCAACGATCTTGAAGGCTATTCGCACATCTATCTGCTCTATCACTGCCATAGAGCAGAGCCCTCCCCTATGATGATCGCGCCTTTCATCCAGAAGACAAAACGGGGCCTGTTCTCCACCCGCGTTCCCGGGCGCCCCAATCCCATCGGCATGAGCATCGTACAGCTACTGTCACGAGAAGATAACGTACTCCATATTGAGGCTATCGACGTACTGGACGGTACTCCTCTCTTGGACATCAAACCCTATTCCCGCCGTATAGACTGCGTAGAAGGCACGCGTAATGGCTGGCAGGATGAGGTGGACGACACCAAAGCCCATAAAATGGGTAGTCGAAATGGAGCATGATCGCGTAACTATTTTACGACTCTCTACTCTGAACGAAATATTTTTTATTAAGAGTATGTTCGGCATTGTTTTTGATGTGGAAAAAAGTTGGACGTCCCGAATTATCAGGGAGTGTTCCTCCGGGGATACGGAGGACAGACAAGCTATCACTATGGCGCGGTAGGAC
>OGHO01000974.1_pt1 | contig 30700 bp, 28 predicted proteins | sample 1571421 | NCBI WGS metagenome assembly OGHO01 (sample SAMEA2581937, study PRJEB24529) | metagenome | biome: Human gut stool | place: China | collected 2011
CCTATCACATCGCCATCATGCCCTGCACGGCGAAGAAGATGGAGGCCGCGCGCCCCGAGTTCATCCACGACGGTCGACCCGATGTCGACCTTGTGCTCACCACGCGCGAGGTGATCGACATGATGCAGGAGACGGGCATCCAGCTCGGCGAGCTGGAGCTTGAGTCCCCCGACCTGCCGTTCGGCCTCGGCTCCGGTGCGGCGGTCATCTACGGCACGAGCGGCGGTGTGGCTGAAGCGGTCGTGCGCCACTGCCTGCCGGATAAGAGCAAAAACACCCTGCGCGAGATCAGCATCCTCGGCCTGCGCGGTGACGCGCCGATCAAGGAGGCGAGCGTGACGATCGGCGACACCGAGCTCAAGCTCGCGGTCGTCAACGGCCTTGCCAACGCAAAAAAGCTCTTAAAGGAAATCGACGAGGGCAAGAAGTTCTATCACCTTATCGAGGTGATGACCTGCCAGGGCGGCTGCGTCGGCGGTGCGGGCCAGCCCTACGGCCTCAAGAAGAGCAAGGAAAAGCGCGGCGACGGCCTGCACCTTTCCGACAACGCGGCAATGTTCAAGCGCGCGGAGCGAAACCCCGTGGTCGCCCAGATGATGGCGGAATACGGGGAAGAGCGGTGCCATGAGCTACTGCATGTGACTTACACAAACAAGTGACATAAGTCACTTGTTTGTGTAAAAGATTCACTGCGTTCTGTGCCTCGCCCTTGGCTCGACACTCACTCCGTGCAAAGTGTATTTACTGACGCACATGTCGTCAGTAAATACGGATTAGAAAATGTTTTGCGTCTGCGGACGCGAAATGAGGTGCGAATATAAAAAAGGAGCTGAATGCCTTGGCATTCAGCTCCTTTTTTGCTTGCGTTCCGTTTGGATCAGTCGAATTCCAGCGCGGTGGCGCGCAGCTCGCTCACTTCGCCGACGATGGCGCTCCAGGGGGCGAAGGTCTGGAGCTCGCGAAGAAGCGGCTCTGCGTCCTCGCGCGGGAGCGCAACGAGAAGGCCGCCCGAGGTCTGCGGGTCGGCGGCGAGGTCGAGAAAGACCTGCTGCGCCGTGGGCAGCACCGTGAGATGCGGCTTCACATAGTCCATGTTGCGGTAAGCGCCCGCGGGGATGATGCCCATCTCAGCCATATCGCGCGCCTCGTCCATCAGGGGGAGCGTTGCGCCGTGCAGGCGGATGGTAACGCCGCTGCCGCTCGCCATCTCATAGCTGTGACCGAGCAGGCCAAAGCCCGTCACGTCGGTGCAGGCGTGGACATTTTTGGCGCTTCGCACGGCATTGCCCGCCTTTTTGTTGAGCGTCGCCATGTGGGCATAAACCGCGTCGCGGGCGGCGGGGGAGATGAGGTCTGCTTTGATGGCGGTCGTGAGCACGCCGCTGCCGAGCGGCTTGGTGAGCACCAGCACATCGCCCGGCTGCGCGCCGACATTTTTGAGGATGCGGTCGGGATGGACGAATCCCGTGACGCACAGGCCGTACTTCGGCTCGTTATCCTGAATGGTGTGGCCGCCCGCGATGACGCATCCGGCCTCGACGGCTTTGGCATGCCCGCCCTCCAGAATGGCGCGGATATCCTCTTTCGGCAGGCAGTTCGGCACGCACAGAAGGTTCATTGCGAGTTTCGGCTCGCCGCCCATGGCGTACACGTCGCTCAGCGCGTTTGCCGCGGCGATCTGACCGAAGAGGTACGGATCGTCCACAATGGGGGTGAAGAAGTCGACCGTCTCGATGACGGCGACCTCGTCGGAGACGCGGTACACGGCGGCGTCGTCGCTGCTGTCGTAGCCGACTAAAAGCGCGGGATTCGACACATTCGGCAAGTCAGCAAGAATTTCTGTCAGGGCACCCGGCCCCAGCTTGGCGGCTCAACCCGCCGCCTTTGTCATCTGCGTGAGACGCAGCTTGTCGTTCATGGCGCGCACCTCCTCCTTGAAAAACTGCTTTTATTGTAGAGAAGCGAAACGCCTTTGTCAACTCCGCCGTGTTTTCGCCGTCAGCGCGGGAAGAGGGTGTGGAGCAGATCGAGAAAGCTCTCCCAAAGGTCTGTCGGGCGTCCGTCGGAGAGAGTCACGTCGCCGGAAAGACCGTCGCAGAGGACAAAATAGCGCTCGGCGGAGGAAAGATTCGTAAATTCGCAGCGCGCGGTGCGTCCGTCGACCTCGTAGAACATGGCCGGGTAGGGATTTGTGACATCGGTGATGTTCCAGAGCGTGATCGTGCCGTTCTGCGGCGTATCCGCGCGGAAGGTGACGGCGATGCGCGTGCTGTTCGTAAAAAGACGGCGGCCGTCGCAGCTGTCGGCAAAGGTTTGTACCTCTCCGGCGGCAAGGTTGCAGACGCTCTCCTCAACCACGGGGATGTAGGGGTGCTGTGCGCGGACAAGGTTCATCCACGCGGCGGCAGCGAGCGAGAGCAATACGATCAGGACGATGACGCCGACAGTCAGGCAGGTGCCGCGCTTCTGGCGACGGTGCTTGACCTTTTGCGCGTAGTCGGCGACGGCAGGCGGGTCGATGGCTTGCGCGGCGGGGAGAAATTGCTCGCTTTTCATCCGCGCGAGCGTTTCGCGGCAGCGGGGGCAGGTTTTGAGATGATCGTCCACGAGAGCGCGGCTCGCGTCCGAGCAGCTTTCGTCGGCGTAGAGCGGTAGCAGGTCGCCGATGACACGGCAGTCAATGTTCATGGTGTTCCTCCATATCTTCGATCAGCTTGTCCTTGGCGCGGTAAAATGTGACCTTTGCCCAGGACTCGGATTTGCCGAACAGGCCGGCAATGTCGCGAAAGTGCAGCTCGCCGAGCACGCGCAGCGTGAAGACCTCGCGGTACGGCTCTTTGAGCCGGTGCAGGGAGGCGTGGATGCGCATGGCCTGTTCTTTGTCGGCCAGCAGCTCAAAAATGTCGTCCGGCGCGGCGAGCTCGTGCGTTTCCTCGAAGGGGACGGCGCGCCTTTGGCGGCGGAGCTCTTTTGTGAGGGCATTTTTGGCGATCTGGCAGAGCCACGATTCGACGCGGCAGTTGCCGCGAAATGTGTCGATGTGCAGATACGCCTGATAGAACGTCTCCGCCGTCAGCTCGTCGGCGAGGGAAGCGTCCTTGCAGAGCGAGAGCAGGAAGCGGTAGACAACGGGTGTGCAGCGCCGGCAGATCTCGTCAAATTCGTCCATGCAGGGCCTCCTTTCCGCTTCTTTCTGCCTGTTAGAGCGCGGAATGCGCAGAAAGATACAAACTTTTTCTCATTTTATCAATTTGCTGCAAACGGCGCAAGGCGGAGACTGCCATCGAAAAAATCAATGATAACAGCACGGTAAAACGGGAAAAACCATGAAAAAATTCGCGGCGGGAGAAAAAAGTTGTGTCACTTCGCGCGGAATCTGTTATAGTTAGAAAGAAATAACGGGTGCAAACCCTGTGATAAGGAGCGATAGAAATGACGATCAAAGTCAATGCCATGGGCGACGCCTGCCCCATCCCTGTTGTGAAGACGCAGAAGGCGATGCAGGAGCTCGGCGGCGCCGGAACGGTCGAAACGCTGGTCGACAACGAGACTGCGGTGCAGAACCTCGGCAAGCTGGCCGCAAGCAAGGGCTGCACGTCCAAAACCGAAAAGCTTGGCGAAAACGAGTACCGCGTGACCATCACCGTGGAGGAAAACGCCAAGGTAGAGGAGCAGAGCGGCGAGTGCTACACCTGCGGCAAGCCGAAGACGGTCGTGGTGCTGTCATCTGACAAGATGGGCAGCGGCAATGACGAGCTCGGCAGCGCGCTGATGAAGGCGTTCGTCTTCGCCCTGAGCCAGCAGGAGACCCTGCCCGACACCATCCTCTGCTACAACGGCGGCGTGAAGCTGACGTGCGAGGGCTCGGAGTCTCTCGAAGACCTCAAGGGCATGGCCGCGCGCGGCGTGGAGATCATGAGCTGCGGCACGTGCCTCAACTTCTACGACCTCAAGGAAAAGCTCGCCGTCGGCGAGGTGACGAACATGTACGTCATCGTCGAAAAGATGAGCGGCGCGGACCGCGTCGTCCGTCCGTAAGATGATCTATCTTGACAACGCGGCGACCACGCTGCGAAAGCCGCCGCAGGTCATCGACGCGGTGGTCGCGGCGATGGGGAGCTTTGGCAACAGCGCGCGCGGCACGCACGAGGAGGCGCTTGCCGCCTCGCGCGTGATCTACGACACGCGCTGCAAGCTCGCCGCGCTCTTTGGCTGCAAGCGGCCTGACCACGTGGCGTTCACCTGTAACTCGACCGAGGCGCTGAACATCGCCATCCATGGCTGCATCCACGCGGGCGAGCATGTGATCTCGACCGACCTTGAGCACAACTCTGTCCTGCGACCGCTTTACCGGCTGGAACGGGAAAACAATGTCAAGTTGAGCTTTGTTCCCGCAGACCGGCAGGGGAACATCGACTACGCCGATTTTGAACGGCTGCTGCGTCCCGATACCCGCGCCGTCGTCTGCACGCATGCCTCGAACCTGACGGGCAACACGCTGGATCTGGCGTGCATCGGCGCATTTGCGCACGAACACGACCTTTTGTTCATTGTGGACGCTTCGCAGAGCGCGGGCGTGCTGCCCATCGACATGGAGCAGATGCACATCGACGTGCTGTGCTTCACGGGGCACAAATCGCTGATGGGCCCGCAGGGCACGGGCGGACTGTGCGTGCGCGAGGGCGTGGACATCAACCCCTGGAAGGTCGGCGGCACGGGCGTGCAGACCTATCTCCACGAGCAGCCCGAGCAGATGCCGGTGCGGCTAGAGGCGGGCACGCTCAACGGCCACGGTATCGCGGGGCTGAACGCCGCGCTCGACTTTTTGCAGGAGACCGGCGTTGAGGCCATCCACGCGCATGAAATGGCGCTGCTGCGCCGCTTTGTCGCGGGCGTCAAGAAAATTCCGGGTGTGGCGCTCTACGGCGATTTTGACCATGAGCGCACGGCGGTCGCCGCGCTCAACATCGGCGACATGGACTCGGGCGAGGTATCGGATATCCTGTCCGAGGATTACGGCATCGCGACCCGCCCGGGCGCGCACTGCGCGCCGCGCCTGCACGAGGCGCTCGGAACTGAGGAGCAGGGCGCGGTGCGCTTCAGCTTCGGCTGGTACAATACGGAAGAGGAAGCGGACGCCGCAATCGCCGCGCTCCGCGAGATCGCAACATGAGAGAGAAAAAGCTTTGGCTCGTCATCACCTTTCACACGACGGCCGCGGCCATTGCGATGGAAAAGCTCTGTCGGGCGAAGAGCCTGCCCGGGCGGCTCATCCCCGTCCCGCGTGAGCTGACGGCGGACTGCGGTATGTCGTGGCGCGCAGAGGTCCAGGACCGCGCCGCGCTCGCCGCGCTGACCGAGGCGGAGGGGTTGGAGGTCGACGGCTTTTACGAGCTGATGATTTGAAGAAAAGAGGGGGAACCATCGAAAAAACGATGGTTCCCCCTCTTTCATCTATGAATACCGTTTGTTTTTCAAAAGATAAACCGATATACTGGTTTTCGACAAAAAGTGTTGATTTTGTCAACGATCAAAAAAGGAGAATTGGAGAAAATAAAAAAAGTACATCTGGGCGTCATTATTGCGGGCGCCGCAGTGGGCCTTGCGGCGCTCATCTTAACGGCGCTCGGTAACCCGACAAACATGGGCTTCTGCATCGCGTGCTTTCTGCGCGATATTTCCGGCGCGGTGGGCCTGCACAGCGCGGCAAAGGTGCAGTATGTCCGCCCTGAGATCATTGGCCTCGTGCTCGGCGCGTTCATCATGAGCGTTGCGAGCAAGGAGTTCAAGGCGCGTGCCGGCTCTTCGCCCGCGATCCGCTTTGTGCTCGGCGCGTTCGTCGTCATCGGCGCGCTGGCGTTCCTCGGCTGCCCGCTGCGCATGGTGCTGCGCCTCGGCGGCGGCGACCTCAACGCGCTTGTCGGACTGATCGGCTTCATCATCGGTATCCTCGTTGGTATCGCGTGCCTCAAGAAGGGCTTTTCGCTCAAGCGCTCTTATGAGGTGCATGCGGCGGAGGGCGGCGTGCTGCCGACCGTGATGGCTGCGCTGCTGATCCTCGTTGTCACCGTGCCCGCGCTGTTCAAGTTCTCGGAAGAGGGACCGGGCTCGATGCACGCGCCGTTCTGGATTGCGCTTGTCATCGCGATCGTTGTTGGCGCGCTCGCGCAGAAGAGCAGACTCTGCATGGTCGGCGGCCTGCGTGACGCGTTCATGCTCAAAGATTTCCACCTGCTCTACGGCTTTGTCGCGATCTTCGTCGTCACGCTGATCGGCAACCTCGCCATGGGCAAGTTCCACCTCGGCTTCGCGCTCCAGCCCATCGCGCACAGCGCGCACCTGTGGAACCTGCTGGGCATGGTGCTCGTCGGCTGGGGCAGTGTGCTCCTCGGCGGCTGCCCGCTGCGCCAGCTCATTCTGGCCGCGCAGGGCAACGGCGACAGCGCCGTCACCGTGTTCGGTATGCTCGTCGGCGCGGCACTCGCGCACAATTTCGGCCTTGCGGGCAACCCCGATTCCAAGAGCGAGGCGGGTGAGCTGATCGTCGGCGGTATTTCCAACGCCGGTAAGATCGCCGTCGTGCTCGGCCTTGTTGCGATGCTCGTGGTCGTCATTTTGAATCTGCCGAAAAAGGAGGAGGCGAAAGCATGATCGACGCAAGAGGATATTCCTGCCCCATGCCCGTGGTGATGGTGCAGAACGAAGTGAAGAAGAACGCGCCCGCGTCTCTCGACGTGCTGGTCGACAGCATGACCTGCGTGGAAAACGTCGCCCGCTTTGCCGAAAAGCAGGGTTATAAAGTGGAGTATGCCGCCGAAGGCGAGGACTTCCGGCTGAAGCTCAACAAGTAAGAGAAGGTCGGACTACCATATCATGATGAAAAGAGACGCCTGCAGAGCGTCTCTTTTTATTCTTTCAGCAGCTTCATCTGCTCGCGCCAGTCGGGCATGTAGCGCTCAATGAGCGCGTAGAACGCGGGGGAGTGGTCGTGGTGGCGGATGTGCGCGAGCTCGTGGACGACGACATAGTCGATGGCTTCGCGCGGATACTGCATCAGCCGCCAGGAAAAGCAAAGGCTGTTTTTCCCACTGCACGAGCCAAAGCGCGTGCGCGCGGACGTGATCTTGAGGCCCGTCGGCGTGAGGCCCATGATGCCGCTCCAGTAATCGACGCGCATCGGGAGGTATTCCTTCGCACGCGCGATGAGCGCTTTGCGCTCCTCGTCCGTCGGCTCGGGATGGGCAAGGCGGCGCGCCTGCTGTTTTTCGCGGGCGCGGGTAAGCCAGTCCTCGTGCTCGGCGACAAAGCGGTCGATGAACTCTTTTTTGACGCCGTAGGGGGCGCGGACGACGGCATTTCCGTCGCGGTCCAATTGCAGGGACATCGTACGGCGCTTGGCGCGAATCAGCGTATAGCCCGTCATTCGCCGATATAGGTGAAGCGGCGGAACGTCTTGCCGTCGCGCTCGACAGTCTCGTTCCACATGCTCACGGGCCGCACCCAGAGGCCAAAGTCGCCGTACAGCGCGCGATAGACGACGAGCTCCTCCTCCGTCTCTGAATGACGTGCGACACCGAGGACCTCATATTCTTTGCCCTTGAAGTGGCGGTAGCGCCCGGGCTTGATGCTTTCCATGAATGATGCCTCCTGCAAAGGATTTGGATAGAGTATAGCACGAAGAAGCGAAAAAAGGAAGCGGCGCGTGCCGCTTCCTTTTTGATTTGATTTTGAAATTTGCTTCTTAGTAGCTGCCGAGGTCGGCGGACTTGTCGCCCGTGACGCTGACGCCGAACTCGTAGTCGTTGCCGGGGAGGATGGCGTTCAGGATGACACCGCACAGGGCCGCGATGGCGAGGCCGGAGAGGGTGACGGCCGCGCCGCCGACAGTGAAGGTGATGCCGCCGACCGAGCTGAAGCCGAGGCCGCTGACGAACATGACCGCTGCGATGATCAGGTTGCGGGACTTGGTGAGGTCGACCTGGTTTTCCACGATGTTGCGCACACCGACCGCGGAGATCATACCGTAGAGGATGAAGCTGACGCCGCCGACGATGGCCGCGGGGATGGAGTTGACGAGCGCGTCAAACTTGGGGGAGAAGCTCAGGATGATGGCGTAGATGGCCGCGAGGCGGACAACGCGGGGGTCGTAGACCTTGGAGAGGGCGAGCACGCCGGTGTTCTCACCGTAGGTGGTGTTGGCAGGGCCGCCGAAGAAGCCGGCGAACGCGGTGGCGAGACCGTCGCCGACGAGCGTGCGGTGCAGGCCCGGGTCTTCGATGAAGTTCTTGCCGGTGGTGGAGGAGATGGCGGAGATATCACCGATGTGCTCCATCATAGCCGCGATGGCGATAGGGGCCATGACCAGGATGGCGGAGACGTCGAATTTGGCGATGACGAACTGCTGGAAACCAAGGAAGCTTGCTTCACTCACACCGGAGAAGTCGACCTGACCGGCGATGACCGCGACGATGTAGGAGCCGACGACGCCGAGCAGGATGGGGATGATCTTGACCATGCCCTTGCCCCAGATGTTGGCGACCACGATGATGGCCATAGCGACGAGGGCGAGCCACCAGCAGGTGGAGGCGTTATTGATGGCGGAGCCGGAGAGGTTCAGGCCAATCATGATGATCATCGGGCCGGTGACAATGGGCGGGAAGTAACGCATGACCTTCTTCGCGCCGAGGAGCTTGAAGAGCAGCGCCAGCACGAGGTAGAGAAGACCCGCGATCACGATGCCGCCGAGCGCGTAGGCGAGCTTGAGCTCGGGGTCCATGCCCTCATAGGCGGGCATCGTCGCGACCGTGGAGAAGCCGCCGAGGTAGGCGAACGAGGAGCCGAGGAACGCGGGGACCTTGAACTTGGTGCACACGTGGAACAGCAGCGTGCCTAAGCCCGCGAACAGCAGCGTCGTCTGGATGGAGAGCGGCAGGCCGTAGCCCTGCACGAGGATGGGGACGAGCACTGTTGCGCCGAACATGGCGAACATGTGCTGCAGGCCCAGCACCAGCATCCTTGGGGTACCAAGCTGGCGGGCGTCATAGATGGCTTCGTGTCCGAGTTCTTTCTTCATGTGATTTTCCCTCTTTGCTTTCTTCTTATTTTTATTCTCATTTGAATAAACATGGTTGGGCCCCGCGTGGGCAAAAAATAAGACCGGTAAGAAAACTTACCGGTCAAAAGAAACAATATCAATAAAAACAGAAACAGCAATACCAACGGAAGAATTTTTCTTTTTCGGCGCGGTGCAGAACATCATGGGTTGTTCCTCCTGTTCGTTTGTTGTCGTCTGACCAAGAATACCCGAAAGCAGGCAAGATTGCAAGCCGAAATTTTGACCAATTTACATGAAAGATATCCATCATTTTTGTGCAAAAATGCGGACAGCAAAACGAAATTTTTCCTGCAAAAGCCCTTGCCAAATGAAATAAAGTGCAGTACAATAAGCACGACCCCTATTGATAATGCCTATAAATGGGGGATCTTCATTTAGAAAGTGTGTGTGGAGCATGGAAAAGAAAAAACTAAGCTTGCCGAAGCAGATCGGAATTGCGCTGCTGCTCGGTATTCTGGCCGGCTATGCCTTTCATAAGCTGGGAATACCCGAGTTCACGACCAACTACTTAAAGCCCTTCGGCACCATCTTCGTCAACCTCCTGAAGTTCATCGTCGTGCCCGTCGTGCTGCTGTCGATGATCGACGGCATCATCTCCATGGGCGATATGAAGAAGGTCGGCTCCGTCGGCTGGAAGACGGTCGCCTACTTCCTTGTCACCACGGCCTGCGCCTGCGTCATCGGCCTGGTGTTTGCCAACCTCTTCAACAATGCAGGCTGGTTCCCCACGCTCGCGCTGGAGGACGGCGCGGTCTGGGATAAGGCCACCAGCGCCAACTTCATGGATACCCTGGTCGCCATCTTCCCGAGCAACATGTGGAAGTCCTTCACCGACGCAAACATGCTGCAGGTCATCGTGATCGCCCTGATGTTCGGCGGCGGCATCCTTGCCGCGGGCGAAAAGGGCAAGCTTGCCAAGGATCTGGTCTCCACGCTCTATGCGGTCATCGAGCGTGTGATGGCGTTCATCATTGCCCTCAGCCCCATCGGTGTGTTTACGATGATGGCGTGGGTCGTCGCCACGCAGGGCCCTGAGATCCTCGGCTCTCTTGCCGTGGTGCTCGGCTGCGCGTACCTCGGCTACATCGTCCATGCAGTCCTCTGCTACTCTTTCTCTGCCAAGGCGTTTGCGGGCATCAGCCCCTTCACCTTCTTCGAGAAGGCATCCCCCGCGATGATTTTCGCCTTTACCTCCACCTCCTCTGCCGCCACGATCCCTCTGAGCAAGGAGTGCGCGGATGAGCTGGGCGCGGAGAGCGACGTTTCCTCCTTTGTTATCCCCCTCGGCGCGACGATCAACATGGACGGCACCGCCATCTATCAGTGCGTCGCCACCATCTTTCTTGCCACCTGCTGCGGCATGACGCTGACCCTTGGCCAGATGGTCACGATCGTCGTCACCGCAACGCTTGCCTCCATCGGCACCGCCGGTACGCCGGGCGCGGGCATGATCATGCTCGCTATGGTGCTCGAGGCGATGAACATCCCCGTCGATATGATCATGATCATCTACGGCATCGACCGTCTTTTCGACATGGGCCGTACCTGCCTGAACATCACGGGCGATATCTCCTGCGCCTGCTGCGTGACCAAGTGGGAGAGCAAGAAGGCCGCGCAGACTGCCAAGTAATTTTCTGTTCCGCAATCAAAATGCCGCCCCGATTCGGGGCGGCATTTTTCGTCCGAACAAAGCGGATTGGGATTGCATTTTAACACAGCGGGGCATACAATGATGCTGCTTCGCCAAAGGCGAGGCACAGGAGGAAGAAGATGACGACTGATCGGAAACGGGGATATCTCTATATCCTGCTTGCCGCGATGCTCTATTCCACGACGGAGGTCGCGCTCAAGGCGCTCGGCGGCGCGTTTGCACCCATGCAGGTGACAGTCGAGCGTGTGCTGCTCGGCGCGGCTGCGCTGATGCCCTTTGCGCTGAACGACCTCAAAAAGCGGAATATCCAGCTTACAAAGGCGGACTGGGGCTATTTCACACTGCTCGGTTTTCTGACGGTGACGCTGCACATGTCGCTTTTGCAGATGGCGGTGCTGCACATGGACGCCTCAGCTACATCGATTATCTACTCGGGCAATCCTGTGTTCGCGGTGGCGCTGGCGCACTTCATCCTGCATGAGCCGCTGAAAAAGAACCATCTGCTGGCCATCGGCGTGGAACTTGTCGGCATTCTCTTCATCCTCAATCCCGCGCACCTTGAGATCAGCCTGCGCGGCTTTTTGGAGATCATCACCGCCACGCTGCTGTTTGCCACTTACGGTACGCTCTGCAAGCTGCGTCTGCCGCGGCTCGGCGCGCTCGTGATCACGACGTTCAACATGCTCATCGGCGGTCTGGAGCTTCTTTTCCTGCTGCTGCTCGGTGAGATTCCGGCGGTCGGTGCGCTTTACAGCGGCCTGGGGCTGGAGATATTCGCGGGCATTCCGTTTTTCACGGGCTTTACGCTCAAAACGACGCTGCTTTTGTGCCATGTCGGCATCGGCTGCGCGGCCATCGGCTTTCTGCTCACGGCGAAGATCACGGAGTACACCTCTGCGACGGAGGCGTCGTTCGTTTATCTCGTCAAGCCCATTCTGGCAACGGCACTGGCGGTTGTCGTGTACCACGAGCGTATCAGCGTGAACCGCATGGTCGGCATCGCGTTCTTTGTGGCGGCGTCGCTGTGTGTCAGCGTGCCGGTGCTGAGAGAAATGCGGCGGGAGCGCGCGGTAAATACTTGACAATGAGAATGGAAAAGCGGAAGAGCAGCGCCCTTCCGCTTTTTTGCTATTCATCGATGCGGGTGATGTCGTGGATCCACTTGCCGGAGTGCAGGCGGTAAAGGCCGATGGGGGATTTGATGATATATTCGATCATCAGGCAGAGGCAGAAGACCTCGTTCGGCACCTTGAGCACAAGGCCGAGCAGACACATCATCGGCAGCGTGCCGCACCAGAGGGGGAAATTGTCGATCACAAGCGAGGCATTCACATCGCCGCCGCCGCGCAGCACGCCTACGACCATCGTGGTTGAAAAGCTGTGCAGCGGGATGGCGCAGGCATAGCACATGAGCATCACACTGCAAAGCCGCTCGGCGACCGCCGAGAGCGAGAAGAGCGGCATGACGAACGGGCGCATCAGCGTCACGAATATCGTGTATTCGGCGAGGCCGAGCACAATGCCGAACACGAACGCCGTGAAGCACAGCGCGCGGCCAATGTTGTAAACGCCCTTTAAGTTGCCCGTGCCGATCTCCTTGCCGACGATGACGGACACCGCCGCCGCGATGCCGAACACGCCCGAGGTCATCAGCTTGTCGATATTGCCCGCGAGCGTGTAGGCGGCGATGAGATCGCTGCTATTTGCCATGTGGCCCATGATGACCGTGATCATCGAAAAGCCCGTGCCCCAGAGCGTCTCGTTGATGAGCACCGGCGCGCTGTAGCGCAGGAATTTACGCAGCATGTCCATGCCGGGGCGGAGGATGGCGTGCTTCATGAGCGGCATCGTGCGGCAGCGGAACGCGTAGGAGGACGCGACGACGAACTCCACCACGCGGGACAGAAGCGTCGCTACCGCCGCACCCGTGATGCCGAGCGCGGGCAGACCGAGCTTGCCGAAGATCAGCACATAGTTGCCGAGCGTGTTGCAGAGCATCGAGATCGCGAAGACGATCATGCCGAAGCGCGGATTTTCGATGCTGCGCTGCATGCCGATGTAGATGGAGGCAAGCGAGTTGAAAATGTAGGAGAAGCCGACGATGCGCAGGTACGGCTCGGCCAGCTCCACGAGTGTCAGATTGTCGGTGATGAGGTAGAGCACCTGCGCGGGAAACGCGCACAGAATGGCGGCAAACAGCACGCTCACGCCGCCCGCGATCATAAAGCCGATGCCCATGACGCGGTTGATGCTCTCGCGGTCGCCGCGGCCCCAGTATTGGCTGATGAGCACGCTTGAGCCGCTTTGCAGGCCGAAGACGACGAGCTGGATGATGAAGACTGGCACGTTCGCCACCGTGACGGCGGACATCTGATCGCTGCCGAGAAGTCCCACCATGAACGTATCGAGAAAGCCGAGCGACGTGGTGATCAAATTCTGCACGATGACCGGCAGCGCCAGCAGAAAAAGATGCTTGTAAAAGCCCTTGGGCTGGTGAAGATAGGAGAACATAAAAACCTCGAATCGTGGAATTACAGCATGGGGAAGCGCGTGTCGCGGTGCGCCTTGAGCGCGGAGACGAGTGCGTCGATCTCTTCTTTCGTCGTCTCGGGGCCGAAGCTGACACGCAGCACGCCCGCGGCGGCCTTTTTGTCAAGGCCCATCGCGCGGTAGACGTGGCTCAGCTGCCCGCGATGGCAGGCGGAGCCTGCCGAGATGCAGATGCCCTGTGCGCCAAGTTCCGTAACGACATTCGCCGACGGGTAGCCGACGAGCGAGATCGACAGGATGTGCGGCGCGGTCCCGTCGCCGATGCGGACGACGCCGTCGAGCGCGAGGAGCTTTTCCTCGGCGTAGGCCTTGATGGCGGCGACGTGGGCGAGTTTATCGTCCAGATGATCGGCGCGCAGCTCGACCGCCTTGGCAAAGCCTGCGATCTGGCCCGTGGCCTCTGTGCCGGAGCGCAGGCCGCTCTCCTGCCCGCCGCCAAAGATTAGAGGTTTGGGCGCGCGGATGCGCTCGCCCAAATACAGGCCGCCGATACCCTTGGGCGCGCCGAGCTTGTGCGCGCTGACGGAGATGAGGTCCGCGCCCAGCGTGTCGGCGCGGAACGGAATTTTCAAAAAGGCCTGCACCGCGTCGGTGTGCAGCAGGGCACGGGACTTTTTCGCTTTCAGAAGCTGCGCGACCTCGGCCACGGGGAAGATGCAGCCCGTCTCGTTGTTGACGAGCATCATCGTGACGAGCGCGGTGTCGTCGCGCAGTGCACTTTCGACCTGAGAGGCGGTGATGTTGCCGTTCTTGTCGGGCTTTAAGTACGTGACGGAGTAGCCCTCCTGCTCGAGGGCCTTGCAGGTCTCGAGAATCGCGCTGTGTTCCACGGCGGTCGTGATGATGTGCTTGCCGGCGTGGCGGTTCTGGTGCAGGGCAAGGCGGACGGCCCAGTTGTCGCTCTCCGACCCGCAGGAGGTGAAGACGAACTGTTCACTCTTGCAGCCGAGCGCGGCGGCAATCGTCTCGCGCGCCGCGGCGACAGCGTCGCGCGCCTGCTTTCCGATGGGGTATTGCGAGCTGGGGTTGCCCCAGCCAGAAACCAGCGTATCGTAAACGGCATGCGCCACCTCTTCGGGAACGGGGGTGGTGGCCGCGTGATCGAGATAGATCATATCGGGAAAATCCTTTCTTTGGTCTTGTCAGAATGCTCAAATGATTATACAATATAAAAATAAAAAAGCAAGGGCGGCGGACGCTTTGCGTCGGAAACGGCAGAAAAAAGCGGAACTTTACCGCTCAAATCGCGGAAAAGGATACAAACATACATGAAAGTTGCGATCTGCACCCTCGGGTGCAAGGTGAACCAATATGAAACGCAGGCACTCGAGCAGGAGCTTTTGCACCGCGGACATACACTGGTGGATTTTGAGGAGACGGCGGACGCCTACGTTGTCAACACCTGCTCGGTCACGGCGGTGAGCGACAAAAAGTCGCGCCAGATGCTCCGTCAGGCGCAGCGCCGCAACCCGAGCGCGGTCATCGCCGCCTGCGGCTGCTACGCCCAGACGCATCCCGAGGACGTCAAAAAGCTCGGGCTCGACGTCATCGCCGGCACGAATGACCGCGCGAAGTTCATCGACCTTTTGGAGCGCGCGGCACAGGACAAAACGCCTATTGTCGATGTCGACGACGTCTGGGAGCGGCGCGATTTTGAGGTGCTGCCCGCGGGAGGTATGGTGAATCGCACACGCGCGATGCTCAAGGTCGAGGACGGGTGCGTGAATTTCTGCACCTACTGCCTCATTCCTTACGCGCGCGGGCGCGTGCGCTCGCTGCCGATGGACGAAGCTGCAAAGCAGGTGAAAGCGCTGCGTGAGGAGGGCTACCGTGAGATCGTGGTCACGGGCATCGAAATTTCGTCCTACGGCTCGGACTTCAAGGACGGGACCTCACTCATCGACCTTTTGGAGCTCATCGCGCGCGAGGGCGGCGACATGCGCATCCGCCTCGGCTCGCTCGAACCGCGGACCATCACGGAGGAATTCTGCAAGCGGGCGTCGAAGCTTCCTTACCTCTGCCCACATTTCCACCTCTCGATGCAGTCGGGCTGCGACGCGACCTTAAAGCGTATGAACCGCAAATATGATACGGCGCGCTATATGGAATCCTGCGACCTGCTGCGTCAGTATTTTGACGACCCTGCCATCACGACGGACCTCATCACGGGCTTTCCCGAGGAGACGGAGGAGGAATTCGCGCAGACGCTTGACTTCATCGCGCGCGTCGGCTTTGCCGACATGCACGTCTTCCCTTATTCCATCCGCCCGGGCACGAAGGCTGCGGAGATGCGCCAGATCGACATGCCCGTGCGCGAAGAGCGCGCTGCGCGCGCCTCGGCTGTCGCCAAGACGATGCACGAAGCGTATCTTGCGTGCTGCGTGGGCAAGATCTTTCCCGTGCTCTTCGAACGCGACCGCAAGGGCGGCAGCGCGGGCCACGCGCCGAACTATATGGAGGTATCCGTCGCGCAGGAAGGCCTGCACAATCAGGTGAAAAACGTGAAGATCACGGCGGTCGACGGCGGCAGTCTTCGCGGCGAGTTGGAGGAATAACGCATGGCCAACCATTTTTATGCCTATATCTCCCGCATGCGCTGTGTCAAGCGCTGGGCGCTCATGCGCAACACCGAGGAGGAGAACATTCAGGAGCACAGCCACATGGTCGCGGTGCTGGCGCACGCGCTCGCGCTCATCCGCACGCGTGTCTTCGGTCTGCCCACGGACGCGAACGCCGTGGCGGTCGCCGCGCTCTACCACGACGCAACAGAGATCCTGACCGGCGATATGCCGACGCCCATCAAGTACTATAACCCCGAGATCCGCGACGCCTACCGCAAGGTCGAGGCCGTGGCAAGCGACAAGCTGCTCTCCATGCTGCCGGACGAACTGCGCGCGGACTATGAGCCCATCATCAAGATCGAGGACGAGACGACGAAAAAGCTTGTCAAAGCGGCGGACAAGCTCTCGGCCTACATCAAGTGCGTCGAAGAGCTCAAGGCGGGCAACATGGAATTCAAAAAGGCTGCGGAGCAGACGCGCCGCGCGCTGAGCGAGATGCACATGCCCGAGCTCGACTATTTCATGGTCAACTGCATGGAGAGCTTCTCCATGACGCTCGATGAGCTTGAATGACGCGGAATTAAGGAGGAAAACACCATGAACATCATCTGGCTGGGCCATTCCTGTTTTGTGGTCGAGAGCGCGGGCTGGCGCGTCGTGCTCGACCCCTACTATGTAGAGACGTATCCTGCGCTGCACATCGAGGCGGACGAGGCGCTGTGCTCGCACGGCCACCGCGACCACGCCTTTTTGGAGGCGGTGACGCTCTCGGGGCGCGACAAATCGGAGAGCCCGTTTACGGTCGAGACGGTTTCAACGTTCCACGATGACAAGAAAGGTTCACTTCGCGGCGAGAACGCCATCCATATCCTGCGCGCAGAGGGGATGACGCTCGTGCACTGCGGCGACCTTGGCCATGAGCTGAGCGAGAAGCAGCTTGCGACGGTCAAGGGCTGCGATGCGCTGCTGATTCCCGTTGGCGGGTACTATACGATCGACGCGAAGACGGCAAAAAAGGTCGCGGACGCGATCGCGCCGCGCGTGCTCGTGCCGATGCACTACCGCTTCGGCGCGCACGGCTACCCTGAGATCGGCACACTCGATGAATTTCTGGCGCTGTATGAGGCAAAGAAGATCCACAAACTTGATGGGAACTTGTTCGAGCTGACGAAGAACGCACCTGCGGGCGTCATCGTGCCGCGATTTGCCGAATAAGAGAAGAAATGCAAGAGCCGCCCGTTTCGGGCGGCTTTTGCTGTATAAAGCCCTTCTTTCCCGCGTAGACTATAGTGCTTGCCCGGCTTGACCGGGGCGGAAAGGGAGGACGGAGCATGAAACGGGAGCTGCGCCGATGGGAGATTGTCGGCTTTATCGCAACTGGCCTTTTCGGGACGCTGCTGCACTTTGTGTACGAATGGACGGGCGGGAATCGCGTGATCGCGGTGTTTTCGGCGGTCAACGAGTCGACCTGGGAGCACATGAAGCTGTTGTTTATCCCGTTTCTCGTGTTCACGGTGGTGGAGTTTATTGTGTTTTCCGAGGCGTTCCGGAACTTCTTCGCCGTCAAGGCGGCGGGCATCCTGCTGGGCCTTGTCTCGATTCCGGCGCTTTTCTACACGCTGACGGGAATGTTCGGCAAGCTCCCTGGCTGGGTGAACATCACGATCTTCTTCCTCGCCGACGCGCTGCTGTACTTTCTGAGTTACCGCCTGCTGACCGATGGCGCGCTGCGCGGGGGCGCGATGCAGCTCATCGGCTTTGTACTTCTGTGGGCGCTGCTGTTCGCGTTCGTCTGGTTCACGTACCGCCCGCTGCACCTGCCGCTCTTTTTAGACCCCGTGAGCGGGTGTTACGGACTGGAAACACCGTGTTAAAAAAAGGCCCTGCCGAGAAATCGGCAGGGCCTTTACAGTTTCTATACAAATAGTATATTTTGCAGAGCTTCTGCAAAATGCGTGTGCAGAAAGGCTCTTGTGATTCGGCAGAACGGCAAAAATAAAAATCAGCAGACATGACGGAAGTTGCGAAAAGCCGTCAAAGTAGCCGCGTTCCCGACAGAATCCGCCGCGATGCGGCAAGGTTTGATCGAAACTGACAGATTAACATAATAAATTCAATAAAGAGATTCTACGGTGAGTTATCCACAGTTTCCACAGAGTTTTCCACACAAGCGGATTTCTCAAAATCGCCTGATTTGACAGGGGAAAATTGATTTGATTTCCGCGGAGTGGAAAACATACTGTGCAGATAGGCGTGTGTCGAAATTTACATAATTCTGGAATTGGAAAAATTGTGGCAGAACAGAAATTCGATTTGTTACCATAATCGTGGAATTATGCAAGATGGAATAGACTCCTTGCAGTCTGCAAGGGGGAGCAGCGCCGCGGGCGCTGCACGGAATAAGGGGGCCATTCTCTCACGTGAGAGAATGGCCCCCTTGGACCCCCAAGAGAACGCGAGGGGAGGGCCCCTCGACCCCCGACATTGCGGGTTTGCAGCTTGAAGAACTGCACGCGCTGCGCAATGTAAGTGCGGTGTACATGGCTTCGCCATGAATCTCTGCGTTTCGACATATCCAGCAACCGCGCCTTACTATCGTGAGGCGCGAGTGACGTTAGAACGGCGGCAGACTGCGTACCGAATGCAGCATTGCTGACGCTCGCCGCATTGTGGAATGCTCCGGTAGACGGTGATTAGGCTGCACTACCGCGAGACTGGCAGAGCGGCAGCGGATAATAGGAGCACACCAAGTCGTATAGCAGGGGCAAACGCGGCTCTGCCGCGCGCAGGCATTCCATTCTGGAGGCATAAAGACTGTCAAGCCCGAGACTGCCAATCAGTCCCTTTCTCTTGGGGGTCAAAGGGGGATATTCTCTTTCCGAGGAAAGAGAATATCCCCCTTGATCGCCCCCCCTGCACGGTGCAGGGAAATAAGAACCAGCGCTGCCGCGCTGTAAACCCTCAGACGATAGGATCGTCAATATCTCTCGTCGCATACGCGTTCAGCGCCCAATCCGCTCGCGCGCCGGCGAGATACTCATAATACCCTTGTGCGCCGATCATCGCGCCGTTGTCACCACAGAGCTTGAGCGGCGGCATGTAGAGCCGGTAGCCGTGCTTTCGGCACTCCTTTTCGAGCTCTGCGCGGATGAACGAGTTCGCGGCGACACCGCCTGCGGCGACGAGTACCTTGCGCCCGCTTTGCTGCATGGCGAGCATCGCGCGCGGGACGAGCTCGTCGACAACGGCCTGCGTGAAGTCGCGCGCGAGCGCCGCACGGTCGAGCTGCTTTCCCGTCTGCTCGGCGTTGTGGGCAAGGTTTACGACGGCGGTCTTGAGGCCCGAAAAGCTCATATCGAGAGGGCACCCGTCAATCTTCGCGCGCGGCAGCTCGTAGACGCCGCCCTCGCTCTCGTGGGCAAGCTTGTCCATCGCCGCGCCGCCGGGGTAGGGAAGGCCGAGCACGCGCGCGGCCTTGTCAAAGCACTCGCCCGCCGCATCGTCACGCGTCGCGCCGAGGAGCGCAAAGTCCGTGTAGTCGCGCACGTCGACGATGAGCGTGTTGCCGCCGGACATGCACAGCGCCAGAAACGGCGGCTCAAGCTCTGGGAACGCTAAGTAATTCGCGGCGATGTGGCCGCGGATGTGGTGCACAGGGATGAGCGGCACATTCAGCGCGTAGGCCGCGCTCTTGGCAAAGTTCAGCCCCACGAGCACCGCGCCGATGAGACCCGGCGCGTAGGTCGCGGCCACGGCGTCGATGTCTTTTTTCTCGACGCCCGCCTCCCTGAGCGCCTGATCGGTCAGCGCGGCGATGGCCTCGATGTGCTTGCGCGACGCGATCTCCGGCACGACGCCGCCGTAGAGTGCGTGCAGGTCGGCCTGCGACGCGATGGCGTCGGAGAGAATTTTTCGCCCGTCTTCGACGACCGCGACGGCGGTTTCGTCGCAGGAGGACTCGAAAGCGAGAATTTTCATTGCTGCGCCTCCGCTTCTGCCGCGCCGAATTCCTTCGTCATGATGATGGCGTCCTCTTTCGGGTGGTCGTAGTAGTTTTTGCGGCGGCCCTCGCCGCGGAAGCCGCGGCTGCCGTACAGCGCGATGGCGGCATAGTTGCTCTCACGCACCTCAAGCGTCAAGAACGCAAGGCCGCTGCCCTCGGCGAAGCGGATAAACACGTCGAGAAGCTGCCCCGCCACACCGCCGCGGCGGCAGTCGGGGCGGACGGCCATCTTGGTGATGCAGCCCTCGTCCGCGACGGCGAGCAGCCCCGCGTAGCCGACGACGCTGCCGTTTTCTGCATCCAGCGCGACTAAGAAGGCCGAGCACGCGTTTTCAAGCTCCTCTGCGAGCATGTTGCGCGACCAGGGGTTCGAGAAGCATGTGCGCTCAAGCTCGGCAACGTCATTCAAATATTCGTTCGTCATCGGCACGATGCGGACTTTTTTCTTTAACTGTTCCATTGGTTTCCTCCGGTCATTTGGCTTCCAGCCAGTTTATGCCCCAGTGGGCCTCGGCGGTCAGGGGAACGGAGAGGTGCACTGCGCCCTCCATCTCCTCGGTGAGGAGCCGTGCGACCGTCTCCTTTTCCTCCTCCGGGCACTCGACGATGAGTTCGTCGTGCACCTGCAAAATGAGCTTTGCCTTTAAGTTTTCCTTGTGCAGCCGCTCGTCGACGCGCACCATTGCGAGCTTGATGACGTCCGCGGCTGTGCCCTGGATGGGCATGTTGCGCGCGACACGCTCGCCGAACGAACGGGTATTGAAGTTGCTCGCCGCCAGCTCGGGCAGCGCGCGGCGGCGGTGCATCAGTGTTTCGACATAGCCGCGCTCCTTCGCCTGCGCAACGACCTCATCCATATAGCGACGGATGCCGGGGAAGCGCTCAAAGTACGTCTCGATATATTCCTTCGCCTCGTACACCGGCACGCCGATGTCCTGCGCGAGCGAGAAGGCGGAAATGCCGTATACGATGCCAAAATTCACGGCCTTCGCGTGCGAGCGCATCTGCTTGGTGACCTGATCAGTCGGCACGCCGAAGACCTGCGCGGCCGTGACGGTGTGGATGTCCTCGCCGGTCAGAAACGCCTGCTTCATCGCCTCGTCGTCCGCGATGTGCGCGAGCAGCCGCAGCTCGATCTGGCTGTAGTCCGCGTCGACGAGCACGCAGCCGCTTGCCGGGACGAACATGCGGCGGAATTCGCTGCCGAGCTGCGTGCGCGTGGGGATATTCTGCAAATTCGGCTCGGTCGAGCTCAAACGGCCCGTCGCCGTGACGGTCATCTGGAAGCTCGTGTGGATGCGCCCGTCGGGCGCGATGACCTTCAAAAGACCGTCGCAGTAGGTCGAGCGGAATTTTGCGTACTGGCGGTACTGCAAAACCTCTTCGACGATGGGATTCTCCCACCGCAGTTTTTCGAGCACGTCCGCGTTCGTCGACCAGCCGGTCTTCGTCTTCTTGCCGTGCGGGAGCTGCAATCTCTCAAAGAGCACCTCGCCGAGCTGCTTGGGGGAATTGATGTTGAACGGCCCACCGGACTCTTCATAGATGTGCTGCTCGAGCGTCTTGAGCTGCACTTCCATCTCGCTGCCGAAGGCCGCGAGAGCGTTCGCGTCCACGCGCATGCCCGCGTGCTCCATGCGCGCGAGTACGGCGCAGAGGGGCAACTCAACCTCATAATAGAGCTCGTGCAGCTCGCGCTTCTCAAGTTCGGGGGCAAAGGCCTCATACAGCGCATCGACGGCGCTGGTATAGACATGGAACGTCGTCTCGGCCTCGGCCGTGTCGCCGAGCATCGAGAAAGCGTCTGGATCTAAGTGCTTCGGCTCGGCAAGCGTCTGGTGGAAGTAGGCGGCGAAGAGCGACGCGATATCGTACTTGCCCGCCGTCGCGTCGAGCAGGTACCCTGCGAGCGCGGTGTCAAAAATGAACCCTTCGATGGGAAGGTCGTTTTCGAGCAGCGCGCGCTGGAGGTCCTTGACGTTGTGGCTGACTTTCTTGATATCATCCGAGAACAGGGCGCGCAGCAGCGCGTTCCAGTCGCCCTCGTAGCGGCTGAAGCAGAACTCGGCAGAGACGGCGGTCGATTCGCCTGCAACGAAGTCGATGATCACGCCGGAAAGGTCCGGCAGCGCCAGCAGCGTCACATGCTCCGCCTTGCGGAAGAGCGAGAGATATTCCTTGGCCTTTTCCACCGTGGTCACGGCCTCGGCGGTCACGGTGAGGTCGACCGGCTCCTCGGCGGCGGGGATGTCGGCGGGCGGCTTGAGACCGTATTTGTCGATGAGCTTGGTAAATTCCAGCTTCATAAAGAGCGGATAGAGCGCGTCTGACGGCGCCTTGCGCAGGTTGTCCTGCGGAGAAAATTCGAGTGGTGCGTCCGTCACGATGGTCGCGAGGTGGAAGCTCTGGCGTGCGCTCTCCTCGCCCTCGGTGAGCTTTTTGATGACGTTCGGCTTGGCCTCGATATCGGGGAGCAGCCGGTAAATTTCGTCGATGCTCTGGTATTTCTGGATGAGCGCCATCGCCGTCTTTTCGCCAACGCCCGGCACGCCGGGGATATTGTCGCTCGCGTCGCCCATCAGGGCTTTGAGGTCGACAATGTGGATGGGCGCAAAGCCGTAGACCTCACGAAAGCTCTCGGGCGTCATGTCCTTCGTCGTGGTCTGGCCCATGCGCGTGGAAATGAGCTTGACGGTCGTGCGCTCGGTCACGAGCTGCAAAGAATCTTTGTCTCCCGTGGCGACGACACAGTCCCAGCCTGCGCTTTCGCACTTGCGCGAGATCGTGCCGATCAGATCGTCGGCTTCAAAGCCCGCGAGCTCGTAGCGGGGGATGTTCATCGCGTCGAGCACGTCCTTGAGCACCGGCATCTGCATGGCGAGCTCTTCGGGCATGGCGTGGCGCGTGGCCTTGTAGCCCTCGTACTCAAGGTGGCGGAACGTCGGCTCGCGGCGGTCGAAGGCGACGCACAGCGCCTCGGGCTTTTCCTCGTCGAGTAAGCGGCCGAGCATCGTCAGAAAGCCGAAGATCGCGTGGGTGAAAAATCCGTCGCGCGTGGTGAGCGGACGGACACCGTAATAGGCGCGGTTGATGATGGAGTTGCCATCTAAAACCATCAGCTTCACGGCATGCACCTCCCAAAATGCAAATTATTACTAAATATAGTATAGCGCAAAGCAAACAAAAACACAACAGAAACCGGCGGAACTCTCGGCGCGGAGTGAGAAAGTGTGGTAAAAATAAACAGAACACTTGCAATTTCTTGTCGGGATGTTTATAATATTGACTGAAAATCTGTTTTGCTTCCTAATTTTTTGTTAGGAAGCGGGCGGAAAAACAAAAAAGAAAGGGAGAAAATCATGGAAAAGCTATTTAAGCTGAAGGCCAACGGTACTACGGTACGCACCGAGATCCTTGCCGGTCTTACCACGTTTATGACCATGGCCTACATCATCGCGCTCAACCCGAACCTGCTGACCAACTTTGCAGTGGGTACGCCGCTGTGGAACGGTGTGTTCCTTGCCACCTGCATCGCCTCGGCGATCGGCACGATTTGCATGGCGTTTTTCGCCAACAAGCCGTTCGTCATGGCGCCCGGCATGGGACTCAACAGCTTCTTCGCGGTGGTCGTCGCCAACATCGCGGTCATCAACGAGTGCGAGTACGAGTCCGCGTTCCAGGCGGCGCTCGTCATCATCCTTGTCGAGGGTATCGTGTTCCTCATCCTCACGCTCTTAAAGGTGCGTGAGAAGATCGTGGAGGCCATTCCTCTCGGCGTGCGCTACGGCATCGCTCCCGCCATCGGCCTGATGCTGATGAACGTGGGCCTTGGCTCCAACGTCGGTATCTACTCTGAAAACGGCGGCCCGTTCTACATGATGCGTGACTTCTTCGGCGCGCTGACGCCCAGCATCATCAAGGGCAACATGGGCTCGGGCTACGATGCGATGGTCCTGACCGTCGCGACCGCGTTCCTCGGCGTTTTCGTCATGGTCGTCCTCGCCAAGAAGGGCGTGAAGGCGGCAGTGCTGCTCGGCATGCTGTTCTCGTCCGTCATCTACTGGGCGGGCAGCGCCATCTTCCTGCATGTCAATCCGTTTGCGAGCCTCGCGACTGCGAGCTTTGTCCCGCCTTTCGCCGACATGGTCTCCACCACGCTTTTCAAGTTTGACTTTGCGGGCTTTGTGAACATCGGCTGGTTCACCGCCATTACGCTCGTCATCACCTTCTGTATGATCGATATGTTCGATACCATCGGCACGCTCGTCGGTACGGCCTCCCGCGCCGGCATGGTCGATCAGGACGGCAACATGCCCCAGATGAAGGAAGCCCTGCTGTCCGATGCCATCGGTACGGTCGCGGGCGCCTGCACCGGTACCTCCACCGTCACCACGTTCATCGAGTCCGCCTCCGGCGTGGAAGCGGGCGGCCGCACGGGCCTGACCGCGCTCACCGCGGGCATCCTGTTCCTCGCCTGCATGTTCCTCGCCCCCATCGCCGCCGTCATCCCCGGCGCTGCGACCTCCGCCGCGCTGATCTATGTCGGCGTTCTGATGCTCCAGGGCCTCAAGAATGTGGACTTCAGCGACATGGACCAAATGCTGCCGGTGTCCATCATGCTCATCGGTATGCCGATCTCCGGCTCCATCGGCCACGCCATCGGCCTGGGCCTCATCTCCTACACCTTTGTCAAGGTGCTCTCCGGCAAGGCTAAGGACGTCAGCGTTCTGACCTATGTGATCTCCGCGCTGTTCCTTGTCAAGTTCTTCGCCGTTGTGTAAGTGTGTGAAAAAACCTTAAAAAGAGCGTCCCGTTCGGGACGCTCTTTTTTTCTGCGCCGAGGTATGATATCATGACGAAGATACATAGGGTAATAGGAGCGCACGGCGAAAAAACCTTGAAAAATCAAGGATTGCAACTGCCGGTTGACAAATTTGACAGTGCGCTTTCTTTTCCGCAACCGCGAAATAGGCTATGATAACGCCATCCAGACGGCGCGGGACCGCGCCTTAGAATTCAGGAGGAAGACGATATGATCTTAGCGGATAAAATCATCACGCTGCGCAAAAAGGCGGGCTGGTCGCAGGAGGAGCTGGCAAGTCAGCTCGGGGTGACGCGCCAGTCGGTATCCAAGTGGGAGGGCGCGCAGTCCGTGCCCGACCTTGACAAGGTGGTGCAGATGAGCCGGCTGTTTGGCGTGAGCACCGACTATTTATTGAAGGACGAACTCGAAGAAGAGGAGTTCGTCGAATCCGAGGCGGACGAAACGCCGCTGCGGAGAGTGACGATGGAGCAGGCGGCGCGATACCTTGCGCTGCGCAAGGCCTGCGCGCCGAAGATCGCACTGGCGGTGGCGATGTGCATCATCTCGCCGGTCGTGATCATTTTTCTCTCCGCCATGGCGGACGCGGGCCTGGGCGGTATTTCGGAGGATCTGGCCGCAGGTCTCGGCGTGAGCGTCATTTTGGTGCTGGTCGCCATTGCGGTGGGGATGTTCCTCTCGTGCGGGGCGAAGACGAAGGAATTCGACTTTCTTGAAAAAGAGCCGTTTGAGACCGAGTACGGCGTGAGCGGCATGGTGCGCGAGCGGCGCAAGGCCTATGAGCCGACGGCCTCGCGCTGTACGATCCTCGGCGTGGTGCTGTGCATCCTTGCTGTCGTGCCGCTGATGCTCGGGGTCGGTCTCGCGTCGTCCGATGTCGCCGCGCTGCTCGTGCGCGTCGCTCCGACGGATGTTTACGCCGCGGCGGCGGTGGATGCGCTGCTGCTTCTGGTCGCCTGCGGCGTGGGTGTGCTCGTCTGGAGCGGAACGTACACCGGCGCGATGGACCAACTGCTCGAGGAGGGCGACTACACGCGCAAAAAGAAGGCGCGCAGCGGCGTAATGAGCACAGTGTCGCTCATCTACTGGCTGAGCGTGACGGCGATCTTCCTGTTCTACACTTTCGGACCCAAGGGGAACGGCCAGCCGCAGTATAGCTGGTTTATCTGGGCCGTTGGCGGCGTACTGTATGCGGCGGTGATGGGTATTGTGTCGCTCGTGCTGTATCACAAGGATAAAATGTAAAGCATACTTGACAAATTGGAGCAGTAGTGCTATCCTGCGAGTAAAGCAAACCTGACATTTTTTAAATTTTCTCTTGACAGCTTAGAATTAGATGATATGATTTTGATATCACAAAGATATTCGAAACGACTGCAAGAAGAAAAGAGGGAGAACCTTATGCTCTATATTGAACACCTGACCAAGACCTTCGGCGAAAAGAAAGCCGTGGATGATCTGTCGCTCCACATCGCGCCAGGGGAGATCTACGGCTTCATCGGCCACAACGGCGCGGGCAAGACCACGACGCTCAAGTCGGTCGTCGGCATCCAGCAGTTCGATTCTGGTAGGATCACGATCGGCGGGCACTCCATTCAGGACGATCCCATCGCCTGTAAGAAGATGCTCGCCTACATCCCGGATAACCCCGACCTCTACGAGTTTATGACGGGCATCCAGTACCTCAATTTTATCGCCGACATCTTCGGTGTGGAGGAAAGCGCGCGGCAGGAGCGCATCCGCAAGTATGCAGACCTCTTTGAGCTGACGGCCGACCTGGCGCAGCCCGTCGCGGCCTATTCCCACGGCATGAAGCAGAAGCTTGCCATCATTTCGGCGTGGCTGCACGAGCCGAAGCTCATTTTGATGGATGAGCCGTTCGTCGGCCTCGACCCGAAGGCTTCACATATCTTAAAGGGCATGATGCGCGAGGTGTGCGACGCGGGCGGCGCGATCTTCTTCTCGACCCACGTGCTCGAGGTGGCCGAAAAACTCTGCGACAAGGTCGCCATCATCAAGGGCGGCAAGCTCATCCGCTCCGGCACGATGGAGGAGGTCAAGGGCGACGACTCGCTCGAGGAGGTCTTCCTTGAGCTGGAGGGCGAATCATGCTGAAAACGCTCGTCAAGAAGCAGCTGATGGAAATTTTCCGCAGCTACTTTTATAATGCCAAAACCAATAAAAAACGTTCGACGGCGGGGATTATCGCTTATATCCTGCTCTTTGCCGCGTTGATGATCGGCCTGATCGGCGGGATGTTCACGGGGCTTTCCGCTTCACTCTGTGCGCCGCTTGCGCAGGCGGGGATGGGCTGGCTCTATTTTGCACTCATGTCGCTGCTCGCCATCTTTCTCGGCGCGTTCGGCAGCGTGTTCAACACGTATTCGGGCCTGTACTTCGCTAAGGACAACGACCTGCTGCTGTCTCTACCCATCCCGGTGCGGACGCTGATGGCCTCGCGGCTGCTGACGGTCTATCTCATGGGTCTCATGTACTCCGCGGTCGTCATCCTGCCCGCGGTCATCGTCTACTGGGTCACGGTCTCGACGGCGCCGATGGCGCTCCTCGGCGGCGTGCTGCTGACGACGCTCATCTCAATCTTCGTGCTCACGCTCTCGTGCGCGCTGGGCTGGGTCGTGGCGAAGGTGAGCCGTAAGCTCAAGCACAAGAGCTTCATCACGGTCATCGTCTCGCTCGCGGGGCTTGCCATCTACTATTTCTTCGTCTTCAAGGCGCAGACGGCCATCGAGCAGCTCGTCGCCAACGCCGCGGTCTACGGTGAGAAGATCAAGGGTGCGGCGCACCCGCTCTACGTCTTTGGCCTGACCGGTACGGGCGATGTGACAGCGATGCTGCTGAGCGCGGCGGTCATCCTCGCGCTGTTTGCGCTGACGTGGACGCTGCTCTCGCGCAGCTTTTTGCAGATCACGACTGCGTCGGGCGCATCGGGCAAGGCTGTGTACCGCGAAAAGGCCGTCAAGCGCCGGAGCATCGATGGGGCACTTTTCGGCAAGGAGCTCGCGCGCTTCACCGCGAGCCCGAACTACATGCTCAACAGCGGCCTCGGTATCCTGCTGCTGCCGATCTCGGGCATCCTGCTTTTGTGGAAGGGCGGAACGGTCGTGTCGCTGCTGAACGAGGTCTTCACCTCGCAGAGCGGCTGCGTGGAGGTGCTGCTCTGCACCGGCGTGTGCGCCATTGCGTCGATGAATGACATGGCGACGCCGTCGGTCTCGCTCGAGGGAAAGTCCCTCTGGCTCGCGCAATCGCTGCCCGTCAAGCCCTGGCAGGTGCTTCGCGCAAAGCTCAAGGTGCAGCTTGCGCTCACGGCCCTTCCAGCGCTCGTGCCGCTTGTCTGCATGACGTTTATCCTGCCTGTGACGGCGGCGCTGCCGCTCGTTTTTGCCGAGGCACTCGCGTACATCGCGTTTTCCGCGTGCCTGGGGCTGACGCTCGGCGTCGCGCGGGCAAACCTGACGTGGACGAGCGAGCTCATGCCCATCAAGCAAAGTCTGGCCGTGACGATCGCGCTGTTCGGCGGCTGGCTCTACGCCATCGTGTTCGCGGGGCTCTACCTCTGGCAGGGGTGGAAGCTCGGCGCGGCTGCGTATCTCGCCATCGCGGCGGCGGTGACGCTCGCGGTGACAGCGCTGCTTCTTCGCTGGCTCAAAACGAAGGGCGCACAGCGCTTTGCGATGCTGTAAAGGAAAATAAAATGAGAGAGTGCGGCGGTCGAAGGACCGCCGCACTTCTTTTATATAGGCAGGGGTAAAATTTACACAGTTCGTTCTTGCGGAAAGCGGCGGACCATGCTGTTATGTGACTACACTCATAAGTAAACTTTGAGGAGCGTGATCGATATGCTGCTGCGCGGCAAGCAGGCGAGCGGACTTTTGACGCAGCAGAAGATGCTGCGCGCCGCCGTAAAGCTGTTTTTGGAAAAGAGATATGAGGGCACGACGACCGCGGAGATCGCCCGCGCCGCGGGCATGCCGCCAAGCTCGTTTTTCCGGGCCTTTCCCAGTAAGGAGGCGCTGCTGCTCGAGCTTGACAAGCGGATGTTCAGCGGGCAGTTCACGCTGGCCGAGCAGCACAGCGCGGCACGTGCTCTACGCGGTGGGGACGGCTATCCAGCTCCACATCGCCGAGCTGACCGAGCCACTGCGCAAGCTGTATGTGACGGCCTACACGCTGTCGTCAACCTCGGCATACCTGTATCGCAGCACGGCGAAGCGGCTGGAGGGCATCTTCGGGGATGATCTTCCGGACGCGGAGGCCAAGGACTTTTACGAGATGGAGATCGCCTCGGCGGGTATGATGCGCTCGTTCATGGCTGTGCCGTGCGACATGTACTTTACCGTGGAGCACAAGATCGCACGCTTTTTGGAGTGCGCGCTTAAGCTCTACAATGTGCCGCCAGAGCGGCGGCGGGGGTCAGCGCGGCCGTTTTGCAGCTCGACCTGCACGCCATGGCGGCGGGCATCATCCGAACGACCGTCCAGCAGGCGGAAAAGGGCTTTGAAGCCCTGACAGAACGGTAAATTTCGGCAAGGGGATATCCCCTTGGTGCATCCGATGGATGCACCAATCGCTTTGATGGAGGAATGATATGAAAAAACGTATTTTCAGCTTTTTGACGGCCCTGTGCCTGTGCCTGACGCTGTTGCCGACGGCGGCGCGGGCGGAGAACAATTGGGAGAGTTGGACGATATTTGATGGCACCAATTTGAACCTGTTGGACGGTAGTTACTATTTAGGCGGCAATGTTACTATGAGCGGCGAAATTACAATCAGCGGAGCCGTCACATTTGATTTGAATGGGTATACCTTGACTTGTAATGCTACAGACGAGGATATGTTTTGTGTGTACGATGGTAAAACACTAACGATAAAGGACAGCGGCACTGACGGCACCATTGATGGTCAAAATAAGAACTGCGGTTTTTCTGTGTCTAGCGGCACACTGATCTTGGAGAGCAGTATCATTGCGAATTGCAGAGATGACGATGGTGATGGCGGTGCTGTGGATATTGGAAAGGACTGCGTATTCACGATGAGAGGTGGTACGATCAGCAATTGCAATGCACAACACGAAGGCGGTGCTATATAGGAAAAGAGGACGGCTAAAGCCGTCCTCTTTTTTCAGCTCTCCATGTGCTTGCCGAGAAAGCCTGCGATGGCCTGCGCGAGCTTGTACTCCGTCTCGCCTGCGACCGACTCGCCCTCGGTGCCGATGAAGACCACGAGCCCGAGTGCGTCGCCCTCGGAGATGATGGGCGCGGCGATGGTCGCGCAGTAGCGGTCGAGCGACTCGGTGACGAACACGCTGCGCTCGCTCGGCACGGCGCGGTAGATACCGCGGTCCTCCATGATCTGCTCGAGCTGCGGGCTGATGCGCTTGCCGATGAGATCGCGGCGCGCGCTGCCTGCCGCGGCGATGACGCTGTCGCGGTCGGTCACGGCCACGCTCGTGCCGGTCGACTTGCTCAGTGTGTCGCACAGCTGCGCGGCAAACTCATCTACGCCGCCCATGAGCGAATACTTCTTAAAAATGACCTCCCCGTCCTTGCTCGTGTAGATCTCCAACGGGTCGCCCTCGCGGATTCTCATGGTGCGGCGGATCTCCTTGGGAATGACAACGCGGCCAAGGTCGTCGATCCGTCTGACAATTCCGGTTGCTTTCATCTATCAAAACTCCTTTTATACTCGATAAACTGCACTTAGTCTTTGGAAAAGCCGCCAATTTATCCAAAGCCGCGGCTGGAAGATTTTGCAGCGCGCTGAGGATGATATTTTTAACAAAATAAGGTGAAAGAGGAGCGAATGTGGACATTGTGCACAGCTAAGGGCGGATTTTAGATGATGAAACTGAAAGAAGTGACAGACTGAAAAAACTTTGAAAAATACGCTTGACATTTCCTGGGATGCGTGTATAATAACGTACTGTTCCGCGAATGGAGCGTGCACCTTGTAAATTAAACAACGAAACTTTGACAAG